>Ga0209050_1000518_pt1 | contig 64332 bp, 59 predicted proteins | sample Araplavi_mTSA_r2_FD_184276 | JGI IMG/M metagenome (GOLD analysis project Ga0209050, IMG submission 184276) | Arabidopsis root microbial communities from North Carolina, USA - plate scrape MF_Cvi_mTSA_r2 (SPAdes) (version 2) | ecosystem: Host-associated > Plants > Roots > Endosphere | place: USA... | reverse complement strand
CCCGCGAACGCGGTATCGCGGTGTTCAACGCGCCCTACTCCAACACCCGTTCCGTAGCGGAGCTGGTGCTGGCCGAAGCGATCCTGCTGCTGCGCGGCATCCCTGAGAAGAACGCTTCCTGCCACCGTGGCGGCTGGATCAAGAGCGCGGCCAACTCCTTCGAGATCCGTGGCAAGAAGCTGGGCATCGTCGGTTACGGCTCGATCGGTACGCAACTGTCGGTCCTGGCGGAAGGCCTGGGCATGCAGGTGTACTTCTACGACACCATCACCAAGCTGCCATTGGGTAACGCTACTCAGGTAGGCAACCTGCACGAGCTGCTGGCGATGTCCGACATCGTTTCGCTGCACGTACCGGAAACCGCCGCCACCCAGTGGATGATGGGCGAGAAAGAAATCCGTGCCATCAAGAAAGGCGGCATCCTGATCAACGCCGCCCGCGGCACCGTTGTCGAACTGGACCACCTGGCGGCCGCCATCAAGGACAAGCACCTGATCGGCGCGGCCATCGACGTATTCCCGGTGGAGCCACGCTCCAACGACGAAGAGTTCGAAAGCCCGCTGCGTGGCCTGGACAACGTGATCCTGACCCCGCACATCGGCGGTTCTACCGCTGAAGCCCAGGCCAACATCGGTCTGGAAGTCGCGGAAAAACTGGTCAAGTACAGCGACAACGGTACCTCGGTATCGTCCGTGAACTTCCCGGAAGTGGCCCTGCCGGCTCACCCTGGCAAGCACCGCCTGCTGCACATCCACGAAAACATTCCGGGCGTACTCAGCGAGATCAACAAAGTCTTCGCCGAAAACGGCATCAACATCTCCGGCCAGTTCCTGCAGACCAACGAGAAGGTTGGCTACGTGGTGATCGACGTCGACGCCGAGTACTCGGACCTGGCGCAAGAGAAGCTGCAACACGTCAAAGGCACCATCCGTAGCCGTGTGTTGTTCTGATCGCGATCTGAGCAAAAAAAAGGGAGCCTTCGGGCTCCCTTTTTCATCGACGCAACAACGTTACTTGACGTTGACGGTGATCTTCTCGGAAACGATCGGCGGATCGAACGGCATGTGGTTGCTATCGCCCAGTTCAAGCTGCAGGGTGTGTTTGCCCGGCGTGAGCGTGACTTCAGCCTGGGTCTGCGCGGCGCCGAAATGCTGGTGGTTGGCATCTTTGGGGATCGGCGCTCCGGCGGCCGGCAACTCATCGACATCGATCAGCAAATGGTGATGACCGGTGTTCTTGGTGGGGTCGCCCGCCGGTGCCAAGGCAATATTTTCAACAGCGAACTTGACGACCACAGTCTGTGGAACATTCGCGCCGTCCTTGGGAGACACGATGGACACTTCGGCGCCTTTCGGAGCCGGCGTTGCAGCACTGGCCAGCACCGAAACACCCATCAACAGGCCAGCCAAAGCAGCACGTGACATAAAGGTTTTCATTCTCTTCTCCAGTTTTTTCGTAAAATCCGCGTGACCATGACAACTTCATGGCCATTCGTTGTCGAAGGCACTCGACAACCATAGCAAAGCGAGCCTGAATCAGAGGGTCGCGATAATAAATTCAAAGGAGTGACCATGCGCTTTCTGCCTGGCCTGATCTGCCTGCTACCCCTTCTGAGCCCTTTGGCTCATGCCGAACTGATTGATGACGTCAACGACCGGGGCGAGTTGCGCATAGCCGTTGAAGCCAACACTCCCCCCTTCAACTACAAGGATGGTGACAAGCTCGCCGGCTTCGAAGTCGAACTGGGCCAACTGCTGGCAAGTGAACTCGATGTCCGGGCCGACTTTGTCGTCACCGACGGCAGCGATCTGCTGACCGGCGTCGAAAGCGGCAAATACGACATCGCTATCAACCACATAGCAGTGACCCCGGATCTCAGTGATCGTTTCGATTTCAGCGAACCTTACGTTCAAGCCCAGGCGCAATTGATCGCGCAGAAAGAAGAGCCGCGCTCCATTCTGCTGGTGCAGTCGCTGACCGAAGGGAAGCCCAAAACCAACCCGGCCGTGAGCCTGGCGATTCCGTTTCAGAAGGGAAATCCGGCGTTCCATGCCAGCCTGGAAAGCGCCTTGCAGCGAATCAAGGATGATGGACGAATGCACGCGCTGGAGCAGAAGTGGTTCGGGGTGGATGTGGTGCCGAAGCTGCAGAACTGAAGTGAATGCAGAACCTGTGGGAGCGAGCTTGCTCGCGATGAGGCCAGTCCAGTCAACATTGATGTTGAATGTCAGGCCGCCATCGCGAGCAAGCTCGCTCCCACAGTGTCTTTTGTCGCTCGTTAATCGAGTGTTGCCAAGGCCTGCGCCGCCTGCGGCAGCTCCAGCTCACTGAACACCTGCACGCCATGGCGCTTGAGCAGCGCCGCTGTCACGCCCTCGCCACTGACCTTCACACCGCTGAACGTCCCGTCATAGGTCAACAGATTGCCGCAGGACGGGCTGTTGGCCTTGAGGACGGCAATGCGGATGCCGTGCTTTTGCACCAGTTCCAGAGCCTGATACGCCCCCGACAAAAACTGCGCACTGACGTCCTCGCCCTCGGTCGTGATCACCGAGGTCTGGCCATCGAGGACTTGCGCGCCCTGCCCGCCCGGAATTTCCGCTGCCGCCCGAGGCGTTGGCAAGCCACCGGCGACCTCCGGGCACAACGGTACGATCCGACCTTCGTCGAGCCAGTGCTGAAGCTGATCGAACAGCCCGCTGGCCCCGCCGTCGTAACGAACGCGGTGGCCCAACAGGCAGCGGCTGACGAGAATTTTCTGCATGATCAGAACGGCTCGTTGCCGCGCCGCCGGAACCAGCCCGTCAGCGACAGGCGATCGCGGGTCGCGGGCAGGACTTCGTGGGGAACCTCTCCGGAAAGAAACACCACCAGGCAGCCACCGGTAGGCTGCACGTCGTGGACGCGATCGTTGTCGAGGTACATGCGCAACGAGCCGCCGTGCTCGGGAAGCCAGCCGTCATTGAGGTAAACCACCGCCGAAACCATGCGCCGGTCGTCATCGCGAAAGCGATCGACATGCTTGAGGTAGAACGCCCCGGGCGGGTACATCGCAAAATGGCTTTCGAAATCCTCCAGGCCGAGAAACAGACCGCGATTGATCGCCTCGCGCAGGCTGTCCATCAAACTCAGATAGCTGTCGCAAGCCTCGGCCTGGCCGGGGTCGATCCATTGGATATGGTCGCCACGAATTCCTTCGCGGATCTCCGACGACGGCCCTCGACCCACGGCGGCCGGAGCCAGCTCACCCTCGGCAGCACGCTTGCGACACTCGGCCGCCAGCGCTCGGGTCAGGTCCTGAGGCAGGAAAATATTCTGCTGCGACCAGCCGTGCTCGGCCAGGTCGTCGACGATTCGTAACAGCAGCGGGTGATCAGAGGATATTTGCATGCCGCGCATAGTATTCCTGTGCCCGAAAATCCGACAGAGCCGCGCAGCGGGTTGATACGAATTCTCGACAAGTACGGATACCACACGGAGAATAGTCGCCTGCTGACAGGAGTCCCTATGCGCCGTTTGCTTTTATCACTGCTGATGTTCTGCGTTATGCCCGCCTGGGCAGACGGCCACGACCAGTTGTACAAGGTCGCCGGCTGGCCGGAACAACGCGCGCATTTCAACGACGCCCTCTCGGCTGCCCAGCAACGCTACCAGGGCAGCCTGCCTCCGGCGGTGTATCAGGCTCTGGTCAATAACAGCAATCAGCGATTTTCCGCCCAGGCCGTGGACCAGCGCGCCGAAGCGCAATTGCGCAAGAACCTCGCCGATCCAAAACCTGCACTGACGTTTTTCCAGTCGCCTCTGGGCAAGAAGATCGTCGCTGCCGAGTTGCTGGCGACCCGTCGCGACCAACTGGCGAAAAATGCCAAGGGCTTGCCAAAGATGCAGGCCAGCGACAGCCGCCTGCTGATCATCGGCCATCTGGCACAAGCGCTGCCTGCTCGCGAGGCCGGCGCGGAAGTCAGCCTGGCGATTGCCGGTGTGGCCGCCGACAGCCTGAGTTCGATGATCCCGGGATTGCTTGGTGCCGGTCAGGCCCAGGGCATGCTCAACGGCCAGCGCCAGCGCCTGATGGACCAGATTGGCAGCGACCTGAACAATACGCTGCTGTATGTCTATCGCGACCTGTCGGACGACGAGCTGGAAGAGTTCGCGACCTTTGCCGAATCGACGCAAGGCCAGGCTTACTATCAGGCGGCACTGGCGGCGATTCGCGCGGGGTTGGCGGTGGGGCAGAGCAATTCGAACCTGACCCAGTGAAAAGATCGCACTGTAGGAGCTGCCGAAGGCTGCGATCTTTTGATCTTGCTTACCGATTCTGACGACTCATCCGCCTGCTCAAAAACCCGAAATACTCCGTGCGCATCGCCAGTGTTTCATTCGCCAGATGATGCCGCGCCTCGGGCAACATCAAGACCTGCGGCCTATCAAACTTGCCCCGCAACACTTCAAGGTTATGCTCCCAATCCACGGTCATGTCCGCCTGCCCCTGCACGATCAGCGGCCGCCTGGTGCTGACAGGCGCCGCTTCAACGCGTTTGATCCAGCGTGCCAGCGCGCCCACCCAGGCCGTCGGCAGACGTAGCGGCTGCAACGGATCGGCTTGCAGGAACGGCAGAAAGGCCGGGTCGTTGGAGTTCTCGCTGAAGCGCCGGGCGATGGCTTTGACGAACGGCCTGAGCACGTAATAGCTCAGATGCGACCAACCCCACGCGCGCGGCCGCACCAAGGGTGCCAACAGGATCACCTGCCCCTGGGCCGGGCTGCTCGCCCCCGCATTCAACACATGATCGATCACGATCGCCCCACCGGTACTTTGCCCGCACAGGTGCCACGGTTGCGGCAAATCGAGGGATTGCGCCTCGCTGAACAACCCTTGCAACGTGTCCTGGTACTCGGCGAAATCCTTGATGCTCGCCCGCTCGCCACTGGACAAGCCATGTCCCGGCAGGTCGCAGGCAATCACCGCAAAGCCTTGGTCCAGCGCCCATTCGATCACATGCCGGTAGAGACCGGTGTGGTCGTAGAAACCGTGGATGACAAACAGCGTCGCCTTCGCCCGCTCGGGCCACCAGAACTGGCTGACCAGCTGATATCCATCGACCTCGAAGCGCCCAAGACCGCTGCGCACCTGATGCGATGAAAAATCCAGTCCGTAGAACTGCTGGTAGGCCTTCGCCTGCGCCGACAACGGCTGCCCGGCCGCCAGTGGCAGCAGACTTGCACGTAGAAGATCAGGGTCGAAAGTGGCCGGCATGGACGATTCCAGAGCGTGAAACGGACTTTATAGGCCTGCGATATTCTTCTGTCGCGGCAAGCATGGCAAGCTAGCCGACCTTCGAGGACTGAACCGATGCGCCCGCCCTTTCGCGCCACCCTGTTTGCCAGCCTGCTCGCCGTGGTGTGTGCCGGCGTATTGTGGGCGGCCTACGACTGGTTCCAGGGGCGTTACCTGCGGGCGTTCAGCGAGCACACGGCAATGTTTTCGGGTGATCCGCTGCGCCTTCCCGATGACCTCGCAGGCCCTGGTGCCATCCGCCTGGTGCATTTCTGGGACCCGGCCTGCCCATGCAATGTCGGCAATCAACAACACCTGACCGAACTGGTCGAGCGCTATGTCCCCCACGGCGTGGAATTCTATACCGTGCAAAAACCCGGTAGCCATGGCCAGTTAACAGGCACCTTGAGCCGCCTGAAATCCATCGACGTCTTGCCCGGTTCCGAACAGATCCCCGCCAGCCCGGCCGTGGCAATCTGGGATCGCAGCGGCAAACTGGCGTACTTCGGCCCCTACAGCGAAGGCCTGACCTGCAATTCCAGCAACAGCTTTATCGAACCCATCCTGCAAGCGCTCAATGAAGGCCGAGCGGTGAGTGCCACGCACACACTGGCGGTGGGGTGTTACTGCCCGTGGCCTGTCGATCCGGCGAAGTAGGCAAAGCCACGCCCATACGAATCCCTCCTACGGGCGATGCGCCAAGCCGGCGCGCCGTGTTAAACAGTGGCACCTGGAATCACAATAACAACAAGGAATCCCCATGAAACGCAGCCTGACCGCTCTCGCGCTGTTGATCGTCGTGCTGGCCGCCGGAGCCGGCTGGTACCTCTACAGTAAACAGCCGTCACGCCAGGGCATGGTCGAACTGCAACACCTGCAAGGCTCAGTCACCGTGCGCTACGACGAGCGCGGCGTTCCGCATATCCGCGCCGACAACGAACCCGACCTGTACCGCGCGCTCGGCTACGTGCATGCCCAGGACCGCTTGTTCCAGATGGAAGTCCTGCGTCGTCTGGCCCGTGGCGAACTGGCCGAGGTGCTCGGACCGAAGCTGCTCGACACCGACAAACTGATGCGCAGCCTGCGCATTCGCGAACGCGCTGAAACCTACTTCGCCAATCTCGACAAACAGTCACCCTCTTTCATCGCCATGCAGGCCTATCTGGACGGCATCAACCAGTATCAGGACAGCCACGCCAAACCCGTGGAGTTCGATGTGCTGGGCATTCCAAAACGCCCGTTCACCGCCCAGGACACCATCAGCATCGCCGGTTACATGGCCTACAGTTTTGCGGCGGCCTTTCGTACCGAACCCTTGCTGACATTCGTACGCGATCAACTGGGCCCTGACTACCTGAGCGTTTTCGATCTCGACTGGCAGCCCAAAGGCGTGCTCGACGGGACCGCACCTTCCCTGGCCAGCGCCGACTGGAAAGACCTCAACGCCCTCGCCCGTCTGAGCGAACAGGTCTTGGCTGACAACGGTCTGCCCCAGTTCGAGGGCAGTAACGCCTGGGTCGTCGCGGGCAGCCGGACCCAAAGCGGCAAGCCACTGCTGGCGGGCGATCCGCATATCCGTTTCTCCGCACCGTCAGTGTGGTACGAAGCACAACTCTCCGCGCCGGGCTTTGAACTCTACGGGCATTACCAGGCGTTGATGCCGTTCGCCTCCCTGGGCATGAACAACGACTTCGGCTGGAGCATCACCATGTTCCAGAACGACGACCTCGACCTGATCGCCGAGAAGGTCAACCCGGACAATCCCAATCAGGTCTGGTATCGCGGCAAGTGGGTGGACATGGTCACCAGCGAACAGAAGATTGCGGTCAAGGGCCAGGAACCGGTGACGCTGGTACTGCGTCAATCACCCCACGGCCCGATCGTCAACGATGCCTTGGGCAGCGGCGTCGGCAAGACACCGATTGCCATGTGGTGGGCGTTTCTCGAAAGCCAGAACCCGATTCTGGACGGGTTCTACCAACTCAACCGCGCCGACACCCTGGTCAAGGCCCGCAGTGCCGCGGCAAAAATCCAGGCACCGGGCCTGAACGTCGTATGGGCCAATGCCAAGGGTGACATCGGCTGGTGGGCGGCGGCGCAACTGCCGAAACGTCCGGCGGGTGTAAGCCCATGGTTCATCCTCGATGGCAGCAGCGCCGAGGCCGACAAGGATGGCTTCTATCCGTTCAGCGCCAACCCTCAGGAAGAAAACCCGGCGCGGGGCTACATCGTCTCGGCCAACTTCCAGCCGGTGTCGCCGACCGGCATGGAGATTCCCGGCTATTACAACCTTGCCGATCGCGGCCAGCAGCTCAATCGCCAGCTCAGCGACAAAGCCGTGAAATGGGACCTGGAAAACAGCCAGAAACTGCAGTTGGGCACTACCACCGCCTACGGTCCGCGCTTGTTGGCGCCGCTGTTGCCGGTGTTGCGCGAAGTGGTGAGCGACCCCGCCGAACTCAAACTGGTGGAGCAACTGGCCCAGTGGAAAGGTGACTACCCGCTCGATTCCACCAGCGCCACGCTGTTCAACCAGTTGCTGTTCAACCTGGCTGACGCGACGATGCACGATGAACTGGGTAACGACTTTTTCGAAACACTGCTCTCGACCCGGGTGATCGACGCCGCGCTCCCCCGCCTGGCTGCCAGCGCCGATTCACCGTGGTGGGACAACCGAAGCACCCTCGGCAAGGAGACCCGCGCCGACACGGTGAAGGCCGCCTGGCAAGCCAGCCTCGCACACCTCAAGAGCACCCTCGGCGCAGATGCCTCGCAATGGCAGTGGGGTAGCGCGCACACCTTGACCCATGGTCATCCGCTAGGGCAGCAAAAGCCGCTGGACCTGGCCTTCAACGTCGGCCCCTTCGCCGCACCTGGCAGCCATGAAGTGCCGAACAACCTCTCGGCGAAAATTGGCCCGGCACCCTGGCCCGTCACCTACGGCCCTTCGACCCGGCGCCTGATCGACTTCGCCGACCCGGCCCACAGCCTGACCGTCAACCCGGTTGGCCAGAGCGGCGTAGTGTTCGACAGTCACTATGATGATCAGGCCGAGGCCTATATCGAGGGGATGTATTTCCAGGCGCATCTCAATGACGAAGAAGTCACGGCCAATACGCGCAGTACGTTGAAGCTGTTGCCGGCGCGGGCAGCGCCATAGACTTTTGCTGACTGGACTGGCCCCTTCGCGAGCAAGCCCGCTCCCACAGTTGAAATGCGTTCCCCCTGTGGGAGCGGGCTTGCTCGCGAAGAGGCCCTCACAGGCAACAAAGATGTCAGCTCAAACCATCGCCGCAAAATTCAACCTGAACTGCTGCGGCGTCACCCCCAGCCTGCGATTGAACACACTGCGCATGTGCTGGGCATCGCGAAATCCACATTGATAGGCCACAGTCTTGAGCGGCGCCCGGGTGCTTTCGAGCATCACCCGCGCCGCATCGACCCGCGCGCGTTCGACGAACTCGGCCGGGGTGATTTTCGCTTCCCTGGCAAACACACGGGAAAAATTGCGCGCGCTCATGTTGGCCGAATTGGCAAGGTCGGCGATGGCTAAATCGCCCGTCAGGTTGGCCAGCACGTAATGCTGGACCATCGCCACCGCCGAGTCCGGTTCGGCGTGGGGCGTGAGGAACGGGCTGAACTGCGACTGCCCGCCCGAACGCTGGGTGAACACCACCAGCCGCTTGGCGACATTCAGTGCCACTTCCGGCCCGTGATCCCGGCCCAATAGATACAAGGACAGATCGATCCCCGCTGTAACCCCGGCCGAGGTGAACAGGTCGCCGTCCTCAACGTACAGTCGATCCGCTTCCACGCGGGACGAGGGGCACAGCGCCGCCAGATCCGATGCGTCCTGCCAATGCGTGGTGACCGTGCGCCCCTCCAGCAACCCGGCGCGGGCGAGCATGAAGGCACCGTTGCAGATCGAGCCGAACCGCTGCGCCCGCCCGCAGGCCTCGCGCAGCCAGGTGTCGAACGCCACGCCGAAACTCATGAACGGTAATTGCGGCCCGCCCGCCACCAATAACAAGTCGTACGCCTCGAGCGCTTCGCTGAAATGCCGATGGGCATTGAGTGCCAAACCGTTGGAGCACGCCATTATCCCGTGCTCGACACCGATCACCTCCAGCCGATAGTGATCCTGCGGGGCAAGGAATCGATTGGCCTCGGAAAACACATCCATGGGCCCGGTGACATCCAGCGACTGGACGCCGGCGAAGACCACGATGGCGATGGTTTTACTCATGGTTCGAAACGCCCTCAATGAATCAGGATTGACGCGTACCTGTGGCGAGGGGGCTTGCCCCCGTTCGGCTGCGCAGCAGTCGTAAACCGCTTGAACGCGGCTTACCCGAATGAGCATTGGGGCCGCTTCGCGACCCAACGGGGGCAAGCCCCCTCGCCACAAAAGCGGGTTTAGTGTGAGCCACCCTAGCCAAACCAGGCGCAACAAGCGAGGTTGGCGCGATATGCATGCTCATTGGCCGGGATCGCAGCCATGGCGCGATTGTCCGGATTCGGGGGCCGGAACAGACTGAAACCCTCAGCGCCACCCAGGCGTTCACGACAAGGAAAACTCCATGAGCACCACCATCGCCGGCATCAGGATCCCCGACAGCGCGCTGGCCAAGGCCACCACCGAATACATCCGTGACATCGAATCGGACCTGCTCTACCACCACTCGCGTCGGGTCTTCCTGTTCGGCGCCCTGAGCGGTGAGCGCAAGCAATTGGCCTACAACCCGGAGTTGCTGTACGTCGGCGCGATGTTCCATGACCTGGGCCTGATGGAGGGTCACCGCAGCGACAACGAGCGTTTCGAAGTCGACGGCGCCAATGCGGCAGCCGCATTTCTCAAGCCTTACGGGCTGAGCGACGACGATATCGAACAGGTCTGGCTATCGATTGCCCTGCACACCACACCGGGCGTTCCTCAGTACTTGCGGCCCACCGTGGCGCTGGTAACGGCTGGAGTCGAGATGGACGTGCTGGGCATGGACTACGCGGCGTTCTCCAGCGTGCAGCGTGAAGCGGTGGTGCATGCGCATCCACGGGGTGAGGGGTTCAAGGAGTGCATCATCTGCGCGTTTGCCGATGGCTTGCGTCATCGTCCGCAGACTACGTTCGGGAATGTGAAGACGGATGTACTGGTGGATCAGGAGTCGGGATTCAAGCCGATGAATTTCGTCGAGGTCATTCGCCAATCTCCTTGGATTTCCTGACCGCCAAAGAGCCTGTGGGAGCGAGCTTGCTCGCGATGGCGGCATCACAGTCAACATCGATGTTGAATGTCAGTCCGCTATCGCGAGCAAGCTCGCTCCCACAGGGGGTCGGGTTGGCCACAAAGTTGTGGTCAACCCGGCATCAGGCTCAAGCCGCTTCCGGTGCCTGCGCGCGACGCACGTCCGGTTGCTTCCACGAGTCGGCGGCCGCTTCTTCGATCGCTTGCTGGATCGCACGACGACGACCTTCTTCGGCGCGACGGCTGAAGAACCAGACCAGGAAAGTCACGATCGACACCGCCAACAGGATCAGGCTGGCCACGGCGTTGATCTCGGGCTTCACGCCCAGACGTACCGCCGAGAACACCTCCATCGGCAGGGTCGTGGACCCCGGGCCCGACACGAAGCTCGCCAGCACCAGGTCATCCAGCGACAGGGCGAACGACATCATGCCGCCCGCTGCCAGCGACGGTGCGATCATCGGGATGGTGATCAGGAAGAACACCTTCCACGGTTTCGCGCCCAGGTCCATGGCCGCCTCTTCGATGGACAGGTCCAGCTCGCGCAAGCGTGCCGAGACCACCACCGCCACATAGGCCGCACAGAACGTGGTGTGGGCGATCCAGATGGTGATGATGCCGCGTTCCTGCGGCCAGCCGATCATCTGCGCCATGGCCACGAACAGCAGCAACAGCGACAGACCGGTGATCACCTCAGGCATCACCAGCGGCGCGGTCACCAGGCCACCGAACAGGGTACGGCCTTTGAAGCGCGTAATACGCGTCAGGACGAACGCCGCCAGGGTACCCAGCGCCACCGCCGCCACCGCCGTGTAGCAGGCGATTTCCAGCGAGCGCACCACCGACCCCATCAGTTGCGAATTGTCGAGCAGGCCGACGTACCACTTGATCGACCAGCCGCCCCACACCGTCACCAGTTTCGAGGCGTTGAACGAGTAGATCACCAGGATCAGCATCGGCAGGTAGATGAACAACAGACCCACTACCAGCATCAGGCTCGAGAAACGGAAGCGCTTCATTCTTTACCCTCCATTTCCTTGGCCTGACTGCGGTTGAACAGGATGATCGGCACAATCAGGATCGCCAGCATCACCACCGCCAGGGCAGACGCCACCGGCCAGTCACGGTTGTTGAAGAACTCTTGCCAGAGCACTTTACCGATCATCAGGGTTTCCGGGCCGCCGAGCAGTTCCGGGATCACGAACTCACCCACCACCGGGATGAACACCAGCATGCAGCCGGCGATGATGCCGTTTTTCGACAGCGGCACGGTGATTTTCCAGAAACTGTTGAAGGTGCTAGAACCCAGGTCCGACGCGGCTTCCAGCAGGCTCTGGTCATGCTTCACCAGGTTGGCGTACAACGGCAGGATCATGAACGGCAGGTAGGAATAAACCACACCGATGTAGACCGCCAGGTTGGTGTTCAGGATCTGCAGCGGCTCGTTGATCCAGCCCATGCTCATCAGGAAACCGTTGAGCAGGCCATTGTTGCTGAGGATGCCCATCCACGCATACACGCGGATCAGGATCGCGGTCCAGGTCGGCATCATGATCAGCAGCACCAGCACCGTCTGCACTTCCTTGCGGGCAACGGAGATGCCGTAGGCCATCGGGTAGCCGATCAGCAGGCAGAGGATGGTGCTGAAAAACGCCATCTTCAACGAGCCGAGGTAAGCGGCGATGTACAGCTCGTCACCGGCCAGCATCGCGTAGTTGCCCAGGTTAAGCAGCAACTGCAGCTTCTGCTCGGCGTAGCTGTAGATTTCTGTGTAGGGAGGAATGGCCACGTCCGCTTCGGCGAAGCTGATCTTCAGTACGATGAAGAACGGCAGCATGAAGAACAGGAACAGCCAGATGAAGGGAACCCCGATGACCATCTGACGGCCACCGGGAATTATTCGATTGAGTCGGCGTTTGAATTTGCGCATGTTCATGAGCGAAGTACCACGCCGCTATCGTCTTCCCAATACACGTAGACCTGATCACCCCAGGTCGGCCGCTGGCCACGGCGCTCGGCGTTGGCTACGAAAGACTGGACGATTTTGCCGCTCGGCAATTCGACGTAGAACACCGAGTGGCCACCGAGGTAGGCGATGTCGTGCACCTTGCCGCTGGACCAGTTGTATTCGCAGGTCGGCATGGTCGGGGTCACGAGCAGTTTTTCCGGACGGATCGCGTAGGTCACGGATTTGTCTTGCACCGAGGTGCTGATGCCGTGGCCCACATAGATCTTCCGGTCGAGGTCCTTGCAGGTAATGATCGCGTGGCCCTCGGCGTCGTCGATCACTTCACCGTCGAAGATGTTGACGTTACCGATGAATTCACAGACCAGGCGGCTGGTCGGGGTTTCGTAGATGTCGATCGGGCTGCCGATCTGGGCGATCCAGCCCAGGTGCATGATCGCGATGCGCTCGGCCATGGTCATGGCCTCTTCCTGGTCGTGGGTCACCATGACGCAGGTTACGCCGACGCGCTCGATGATCTCCACCAGCTCCAGCTGCATCTGCGAGCGCAGCTTCTTGTCCAGTGCGCCCATCGGTTCGTCGAGCAGCAGCAGCTTCGGTCGCTTGGCCAGGGAACGAGCCAGGGCCACACGCTGACGCTGGCCACCGGACAACTGGTGCGGCTTGCGCTTGGCGTACTGGCTCATCTGCACCAGCTTGAGCATGTCGGCCACCCGCGCATCGACTTCGGCGGCCGGCAGCTTGTCCTGCTTGAGGCCGAAGGCGATGTTCTGCGCCACGGTCATGTGCGGGAACAGAGCGTAGGACTGGAACATCATGTTGATCGGCCGCTCGTAGGGCGGCATGTCGGTGATGTCTACGCCATCGAGGAAAATGCGCCCCTCCGTGGGCCGTTCAAAACCTGCGAGCATGCGCAGCAATGTGGACTTGCCCGATCCCGAGCCGCCGAGCAGGGCAAAGATCTCGCCTTTCTTGATTTCCAGGGACACGTCGTCCACGGCAATCGTCTCGTCGAACTTCTTCGTGACCCGGTCGATTTTGACCAGCACCTGTTTCGGTTGCTGGTCGCCCTCGAGGGCTTTCTTATAGGCGCCGGAGGCAACTGCCATTTACGAAACTCCCAGAAAAAAAGAGTGCAGTTCGCTCAAGGTGAGCCAACCTTGGATATTTGAGCCTTGAAACTATTTACCCGACTTGACCATGGTCCAGCTACGGGTCATCAAGCGTTGAATCTTCGGTGGCAACTCGACGGACACGTAGGTCTTGTCGAGCACCTCTTGCGGTGGATAAACCGCTTCGTCGGTGCGAATGGACTGTTCCATCAGTTTGTCCGACCCCGGATTAGGGTTGGCATAGCCGACGTAGTCGCTGACCTGGGCGATAACCTCGGGTTTCAGCAAGTAATTGATGAACGCGTGCGCCTCCTTGGGGTTGGCCGAATCCTTCGGAATCGCCAGCATGTCGAACCAGAGAGCGCCGCCTTCTTTCGGAATGGCGTAGGCGATGTTGATGCCTTTCTTGGCTTCCTGGGCACGGTTGCGGGCCTGGAAGATGTCGCCGGAGAACCCGACCGCCACGCAGATATCGCCGTTGGCCAGGTCGGTGATGTACTTGGACGAGTTGAAGTAGGTGACGTAGGGCCGCACGGCCAGCAACTTGGCGGTCGCCTTCTTGTAGTCTTCCTCGTTGGTGCTGTTGGCGTTCAGGCCCATGTAGTTAAGGACCGTCGGCATCATTTCATCAGCGGAATCGAGGAACGCCACGCCGCATTTGTGCAGCTTCTTGATGTTCTCTGGCTCGAACAGCACGCTCCAGGAGTCAATCTTGTCGACACCCAGCACGGCCTTGACCTTGTCGACGTTGTAACCGATGCCGTTGGTACCCCAAAGGTACGGCACGGCGTACAGGTTGCCCGGATCGTTCTGCTCCAGGCGCTTGAGCAGCACCGGGTCGAGGTTCGAATAGTTCGGCAGCTGCGACTTGTCGAGCTTCTGGAATGCGCCGGCCTTGATCTGCTTGCCGAGGAAGTGATTGGACGGCACGACCACGTCATACCCCGTATGCCCGGCCAGCAACTTGCCTTCCAGGGTTTCGTTGGAATCAAAGACGTCGTAGACCGGTTTGATCCCGGTCTCTTTCTGGAAGTCCGCCAGGGTGCTCTCGCCGATATAATCCGACCAGTTATAAATATGCACGGTGCCGGCGGCCTGGACACTGACGGCAATCGTCAGCCCGGCGCCCACCAGCATGGCATTGCGCAACAAAGAAAAAATAGGCACGTGGAGGTCCTCTGAAATTAGTTGGGCCCAAGTTGCCCCGCGTTACATGACAACCGTGATTGCCCAGCAACAAAACCGGCGCGCAACTTACCCTCGAAAAACCGTTCCAGCAAAACTTTTATACAGATACCTGTAGGAGCGAGCCCGCTCGCGATGGTCGTCAACGATGACGCTGGGTGCCTGACACCCAGCGGTGCTCTCAGGTTCATCGCGAGCGGGCTCGCTCCTACAGGGGTTTTACTTATTTACCCGATTTGATCTTGGTCCAGCTGCGGGTCATGATCCGCTGGGTCGCGGCCGGCAAGTCGGCAATCGCGTACAGCTTGGCCAGCACGTCCGCCGGCGGGTAAACGCCCGGGTCGCTGGTGATGTCTTTATCAACCAACGCAGTTGCAGCCGCGTTACCGTTCGGGAAACGCACGGCATTGGTGATTTCAGCCATGATTTCCGGCTTCTGCAGGAAGGTCATGAACTTGTAGGCGCCTTCGACGTTTTCGGCATCTTTAGGGATGGCGACCATGTCGTAGAAGCTGCCGGCACCTTCTTTCGGAATGTTGTAGCTGACTTTCACCTTGTCACCGGCTTCGGCAGCGCGGGATTTGGCCTGGTAAATGTCACCCGAGTAACCCACGGCCACGCAGATGTTGCCGTTGGCGAGGTCCGAGATGTACTTGGACGAGTGGAAGTAGGCGATCGAAGGACGGACCTTCATGATCAGCGCTTCAGCCTTGTCGATGTCTTCTTTCTTCTGGCTGTCGGTTGGCAGGCCCAGGTAGTGCAGCGCCACCGGAATCATCTCGGTTGGCGAGTCCAGCAGGCTGATACCGCACGCTTTCAGCTTGGCGGCGTTTTCAGGCTTGAAGATCAGGTCCCAGGAATCGACCGGTGCGTCGGCACCCAGTGCTGCCTTGACCTTCTCGGCGTTGAAGCCGATACCGATCGAACCCCACATGTACGGGAAGGCGTGCTCGTTGCCCGGGTCGCTCACGGAAACGGCCTTGAGCAGGTCGGTGTTCAGGTTCTTCCAGTTAGGCAGCTTGGACTTGTCCAGCTTCTGGTAGACCCCAGCCTTGATCTGCTTGGCCAGGAAGTTGTTCGACGGTACGACGATGTCGTAGCCGGACTTGCCTGCCAGCAACTTGGCTTCCAGGGTTTCGTTGCTGTCGAAGACGTCATAGACAACCTTGATGCCCGACTCGTCTTCAAACTTCTTGACGGTGTCCGGTGCGATGTAGTCGGACCAGTTGTACACGTGCAGTACTTTGTCATCGGCCTGAACCGCGCCCGCCATCAACCCCATCACGGACATGGCAAGCAGAGTCTTGCCAGCGAGCTTTTTACCTAGTGCCTTCATGCGTAATGCTCCAAATTTTTCTTTTTTGAACCACTTGTTCAGCGACCGAACCCGGGCAACTGGAACCGCGGCTAGTCTGGCAAGATCCACATCGGTCTTTCAAGGAAACGGCCACGCTTTCTGACAGTTCTGAGCGAAAGTTCCTACTTCATATGCAGAACTTCGGACTTCCGCTCAGAGCCTAGCACTTAGCCCTGCAATGCACTCAGGGTCAGGTCAAGACACTTGCGAGCCTTGGTCACCAGCTCATCGATTTCCGCCGGTGTAATCACCAGTGGCGGTGCGATGATCATGGTGTCGCCGACGGCGCGCATGATCAGGCCGTTGTCGAAGCAGAACTGGCGGCAGATCATGCCGACACCCTTGCCCTCGTAACGCTTGCGCGTGGCCTTGTCCTGGACCAGTTCGATGGCCCCCAACAAACCGACCCCGCGAACTTCACCCACCAGCGGGTGATCGTTCAGTTCCCGCAGACGCTTTTGCAAATACGGTGCCGTTTCTGCATGGACGCGCTCGATAATTTTCTCGTCGCGCATGATGCGGATGTTTTCCAGCGCCACCGCAGCCGCCACCGGGTGACCGGAGTACGTGAAGCCGTGGTTGAAATCACCGCCTTCGTTCAGGACTTCCACCACTTCGTCACGCACGATCAGGCCGCCCATCGGGATGTAGCCCGAGGTCAGGCCCTTGGCGATGGTCATCATGTCCGGCTTGAGGCCGTAGAAATCGCTGCCGAACCACTCGCCGGTACGACCGAAACCACAAATCACTTCGTCAGCCACGAACAGGATGTCGTACTTGGCGAGGATTTCCTTGATGCGCGGCCAGTAGGTGTCTGGCGGAATGATCACGCCACCGGCGCCCTGGATCGGTTCGGCAATAAAGGCACCGACGTTGTCGACGCCGACTTCCAGAATCTTTTCTTCCAGCTGATTGGCCGCCCACACACCGAATTCTTCCGGGGTCATGTCGCCGCCTTCGGCGAACCAGTACGGCTGGGCAATGTGGACGATGCCCGGGATCGGCAAGTCGCCCTGTTCATGCATGTACGTCATGCCACCCAGGCTCGCGCCGGCCACGGTGGAACCGTGATAGCCGTTCTTGCGGCTGATGATGACTTTCTTGTTCGGCTGGCCCTTGATTGACCAATAGTGACGAACCATGCGCAGCATGGTGTCGTTGCCTTCAGAGCCGGAACCGGTGAAGAACACATGGTTCATGCCTTGCGGCGCGATGTCGGCGATGGCCTTGGCCAGTTCCAGTACCGGCGGGTGCGCCGTCTGGAAGAACAGGTTGTAGTAAGGCAGCTCGCGCATCTGTTTGCTGGCGGCATCGGCCAGTTCATCGCGACCATAACCAATCGCGACACACCACAGGCCGGCCATGCCGTCGAGGATCTTGTTGCCTTCGCTGTCCCAGAGGTAAACGCCCTTGGCGTTGGTGATGATCCGCGGGCCTTTCTCTTTCAGCTGTTTGAAGTCGCTGAACGGAGCCAGGTGGTGATCATTGCTCAAGGTTTGCCATTCACGGGTTTGCGGATTGTTGCTGGTCATACGAATCTCCTAAAAAAATCAGGTGAAGGCGCCATTAGAGGACAACGGCGCCCGGCGTATCAGACGGCAAAGAGCAGGAATTCCCTTTCCCACGAACTGATCACGCGCTTGAAGTTTTCATGCTCGGCCCGCTTGACCGCGACGTAGCCAGTGATGAAATTTTTGCCAAGGTAGCGCTCGATGGTCGCGCTGTTTTCCATGCGTTCCAGCGCGTCTTCGATGGTCAGCGGCAGGCGCAGGTTGCGGCGTTCATAGCCACGCCCTACCACCGGCGCACTCGGATTCAGGCCTTCAACCATGCCGATGTACCCGCAGAGCAGGCTCGCGGCAATCGCCAGGTACGGGTTGGCATCGGCGCCCGGCAGGCGGTTTTCCACCCGACGGTTCTGCGGCCCGGCATCCGGAACCCGCAGGCCCACGGTGCGGTTCTCTTCGCCCCACTCCACGTTCACCGGCGCCGAGGTATCGGGCAGGAAGCGGCGGAACGAGTTGACGTTCGGAGCGAACAGCGGCAACAGCTCGGGAATGAGTTTCTGCAAGCCACCGATGTGGTGCAGGAACAGCTGGCTCATGGTCCCGTCGTCATTGGAGAAAATGTTCCTGCCGGTCTCGATGTCGATGATGCTCTGGTGCAAGTGCATGGCACTGCCCGGCTCGCCGGTCATCGGCTTGGCCATGAAGGTCGCGGCCACGTTGTGCTTGAGCGCAGCCTCGCGCATGGTGCGCTTGAACACCAGGATCTGGTCGGCCAGGGACAGGGCATCGCCGTGACGGAAGTTGATTTCCATCTGCGCCGTGCCGTCTTCATGAATCAGCGTATCGAGGTCAAGGTCCTGCAGTTCACACCAGTCATAGACGTCTTCGAACAGCGGATCGAACTCGTTCGCCGCTTCAATGGAGAACGACTGACGACCCGTTTCCGGGCGACCGGAGCGGCCGACCGGCGGCTGCAGCGGGTAGTCCGGGTCGTCACTGCGCTTGGTCAGGTAAAACTCCATTTCCGGCGCCACGATGGGCTGCCAGCCTTTGTCGGAATAGAGTTTCAGGACTTTCTTGAGCACATTGCGCGGCGACAGCTCGATCGGGTTGCCTTGCTTGTCGTAGGAATCGTGGATAACGATGGCGGTCGGCTCGATGGCCCACGGCACCAGGTACACCGCACTCTGGTCGGGACGGCAGATCATGTCGATGTCGGCCGGGTCGAGCAGTTCGTAATAGATGTCGTCTTCGACGTAATCGCCGGTCACGGTCTGCAGCAGAACGCTTTCTGGCAGGCGCATGCCTTTTTCGGCGATGAATTTATTGGTCGGCGAAATCTTGCCCCGGGTAATCCCGGTCAAGTCGGCGATCATGCATTCGACTTCTGTGATCTTGTGGTTTTTCAACCAATCGGTGAGCTGGTCGAGGTTGTTACTCATAAATGCCTCTAGGCTTGAGTTGTCTGGCCCTTTTAAGGTCAGGCGTTGTTTGACGCATCGGCGTCGCGTTGTAGAGCGTTTGCGCGGCAGATTATCGTGTTTGCCAACACTGCCGCAGAGGCCGGGCGTGCAGAATCACGAGCGATGCCCCGAACGATGGTCAGGCCGCTATTGTGAATCGGTTCTATATTGAATGGAGTAACCGTAATGGGGGTGCCATCGCGACCGTCCAGAATATCGGACGGGGACGGTTGAACCGTCGCGGATGGGAGGATCACCGCAAGCGCCGAGACCACGGAACGGACGGCCGTGTCATCACTGATGTGATAAACATGCCGACCGAGCTGTCTTGAGCAGTCGGTGACGCCGATTATCGGCAGGCGAGACATGAAGCACCCCGGTATTATTGCTGTTATGGGTTTGATTCGAGCTTAGCCTTGTTCATTTTTTTACACAACACCCCCGTAAAAAATACAACACGGCCCGCTCAAGCCTGCGGGCGCCATAGAGGCCAAGGGCATAAAAACGCCCCAAAGTGCCTCAAAAAAGCCACACGGGTGCTTTTTTAGGGCAAAAAAGGCCTCGCTTGACTTCGGCATGCCGTTCGGGTTGACTGAAACCAGAAAAGATCAATGATTGATATTTTTAACAACAAAGGTGTTGCATCATGTCGGTACCCCCGCGTGCCGTTCAGCTTAACGAAGCGAACGCGTTCCTTAAGGAACGTTGACCTTCTGATTGCGGATATGAATGGTGTGGTGCGCGGCAAGCGCATCGAACGCACCAGCCTCCACAAGGTTTACGAGAAAGGCATCAACCTGCCGGCCTCTCTATTTGCTCTGGATATCAACGGCTCGACGGTGGAAAGCACCGGCCTGGGCCTGGACATCGGTGATGCTGACCGAATCTGCTATCCAATCCCCGATACCCTGTGCAACGAGCCATGGCAGAAGCGCCCGACCGCGCAACTGTTGATGACCATGCACGAACTCGAAGGCGAACCCTTCTTCGCCGACCCGCGTGAAGTGCTGGCCAACGTGGTGCGCAAGTTCGACGAAATGGGCCTGACCATCTGCGCCGCGTTCGAACTGGAGTTCTACCTGATCGACCAGGAGAACGTGAATGGTCGTCCGCAACCACCTCGCTCACCGGTTTCCGGCAAACGTCCGCACTCGACCCAGGTCTACCTGATCGACGACCTCGACGAATACGTCGATTGCCTCCAGGACATTCTGGAAGGTGCCAAAGAGCAAGGCATTCCGGCTGACGCCATCGTCAAGGAAAGTGCCCCGGCGCAGTTCGAAGTGAACCTGCACCACGTGGCCGATCCGATCAAGGCCTGCGACTACGCGGTCCTGCTCAAGCGCCTGATCAAGAACATCGCCTACGACCATGAAATGGACACCACCTTCATGGCCAAGCCTTACCCGGGCCAGGCGGGTAATGGTCTGCACGTCCACATCTCGATTCTCGACAAAGACGGCAAGAACATTTTTGCCAGTGAGGATCCCGAGCAGAACGCCGCACTGCGTCACGCGATCGGCGGTGTGCTCGAGACCCTACCGGCGCAGATGGCTTTCCTCTGCCCGAACGTCAACTCCTACCGTCGTTTCGGCGCACAGTTCTACGTGCCGAACTCGCCGTGCTGGGGCCTGGACAACCGTACCGTGGCGATTCGCGTGCCCACCGGTTCTGCCGATGCCGTGCGCATCGAACACCGAGTGGCCGGCGCCGATGCCAACCCGTACCTGCTGATGGCTTCGGTCCTGGCAGGCGTGCACCACGGCCTGGTCAACAAGGTCGAGCCGGGCGCTCCGGTCGAAGGCAACAGCTACGAGCAGAACGAGCAAAGCCTGCCGAACAACCTGCGTGATGCGCTGCGCGAGCTGGACGACAGCGAAGTCATGGCCAAGTACATCGATCCGAAATACATCGATATCTTCGTGGCCTGTAAAGAGAGCGAGCTGGAGGAGTTCGAACACTCCATCTCCGACCTCGAGTACAACTGGTACCTGCATACCGTGTAAGCGGTTGCGGTAGTGAAGAAACGCCGCCGGCCTCTCAGCCTGCGGCGTTTTTTTATGGCCGCCTTCGGCGGATCGCTGGCAAGCCAGCTCCCACAGGGTTCTTTGTCGACCACAAATCGGGTGTACGAAACCAATCCCTGTGGGAGCGGGCTTGCCCGCGATGGCGTCCGGGCAGACAACACACAACCCGACTCGTACAATGCCCCCTGCCCCGCAGGAGACTTCAATGACACGCGTAGCCACCCCCCGCAAACCCCGCGCACGCAGCCAGGCCCGGATCGACTCGATACTCGATGCGGCCCGCACGCTGTTGGCCGCCGAGGGCGTGGCCAGTCTGTCGATCTACAGTGTCGCCGAGCGCGCGGAGATTCCGCCCTCCTCGGTCTACCATTTCTTCGCCAGCGTGCCGGCATTACTCGAAGCCTTGACCGCCGACGTCCATGCGGCCTTCCGCGCGTGCCTGCAAGCACCCATCGATCATCACGCCCTCGGCAGCTGGCGCGATCTGTCGCGGCTGGTGGAACAACGCATGCTCGACATCTATGCAGAGGACGCCGCCGCCCGCCAACTCATTCTGGCCCAGCACGGCCTGACCGAAGTCACCCAGGCCGACCGCCAGCACGACCTCGAACTGGGCGAGTTGATGCACAAGCTGTTCGATCACCACTTCGAACTGCCGACGCTGCCGAGAGATGTCGACGTGTTCGCCCTGGCCATGGAGCTTGGCGACCGGGTGTATGCGCGCTCGGTGCAGCAGCACGGGCAGATTACGCCACGCATGGCCGAGGAAGGGATGCGAGTGTTTGATGCTTATGTGGGGTTGTACCTGCCGCCCTATCTGCCCAAGCGCGGCGTTCCAGCCTGAGATTTTTATTGGTCACGCCGACCTCTTCGCGAGCAAGCCCGCTCCCACAGGGGAATGCATTCCAGATGTGGGAGCGGGCTTGCTCGCGAAGGCCGCGCCGCGAATACCGCTGATACACACGCACAAAAACCCCGAAGGGCTCAAACCCTTCGGGGTTACTTGTGCCGCACGCGATCACAACTTGGCGATCGACACCTCAGTGGATTTCACAAACGCGATCACTTCACTGCCCACCGCCAGTTCCAGCTCTTTCACCGAGCGCGTGGTGATCACCGAAGTGACGATGCCGGAAGCGGTCTGCACGTCGATTTCCGACAGCACGTCGCCGAGGACGATTTCCTTGATGGAGCCTTTGAACTGGTTGCGAACGTTGATGGCCTTGATAGTCATGATGTTGATTCCTGTCGTTGGGTAAGACTTGAGTTATTGAGCCCAGCGCAATTGCGTAGGCAAGGGTGAAACAGGTTCCGGCTCCGGTGGCTGGCCGGGCAGTGCCAGCACGCGATTGAGGACTTCGGTTTCCAGCGCCGCCAGCCGATGGGAGCCGCGCACTCGAGGGCGCGGCAGTTCCACGTGCAGGTCGAGGCCGACTTCACCGTCTTCGATCAGGATCACCCGATCGGCAATCGCCACCGCTTCACTGACGTCATGGGTCACCAACAACACCGTGAAGCCGTGCTGCTGCCAGAGCCGTTCGATCAGTTGCTGCATTTCAATTCGGGTCAGGGCATCCAGCGCACCCAGGGGTTCGTCGAGCAACAGCAGGCGCGGCTGATGAATCAACGCACGGGCCAACGCCACGCGTTGCTTCTGTCCACCGGACAACGCTGCCGGCCATTCGTTGGCGCGGTCGGCCAGGCCCACCGCGTCCAAGGCTTCAAGCGCTTGCGGCCGCCAGTTGCCCTTGAGGCCCAGACCGACGTTGTCGATGATCTTTTTCCACGGCAGCAACCGCGCTTCCTGGAACATCAGCCGCGTATCTTCCCGCGCGTCACTCAATGGCGCGGCACCGGCGAGCAATTCACCGCCAGTCGGCTGATCGAGGCCGGCGAGCAATCGCAGCAAGGTGCTTTTGCCGCAACCGCTACGCCCCACCACGGCGACAAACTGGCCCGCCGGAATGTGCAGGTCGATCTCGTGCAGCACCTGCCGCGCGCCAAAGGTTTTTTGCAGCTCGCGCACCGCCAGCGGAATGCCGCGCAGCAGGCGTGGAGGTTGTTCCGCGATCATGCCGCACCTCCCTTGGCTACCTGATACGCCGGGTGCCAGCGCAGCCACACACGCTCAAGTCCACGGGCCGCGAGGTCGGCCAGTTTGCCGAGCACCGCGTACAGCAGAATCGCCAGCACCACCACGTCGGTCTGCAAGAACTCCCGGGCATTCATCGCCAGATAACCGATACCGGAACTGGCGGAGATGGTTTCCGCGACGATCAACGTCAGCCACATGAAGCCCAGGGCAAAGCGCACGCCAACCAGAATCGAAGGCAGCGCCCCCGGCAGGATCACCTGCCAGAACAGGCTGAAGCCGGTCAGGCCATAGCTGCGCGCCATCTCCACCAGCGCCGGGTCGACGTTGCGGATGCCGTGATAGGTGTTGAGGTAAATCGGGAACAGCGTGCCCAGCGCCACCAGGAAAATTTTTGCCGACTCGTCGATGCCGAACCACAGGATCACCAGCGGAATCAGCGCCAGGTGTGGCACGTTGCGGATCATCTGCACCGAACTGTCGAGCAGTCGCTCACCCCACTTCGACAGGCCAGTAATGAAACCCAAGGTCAAACCGATGCCGCCACCGATGGTGAAGCCCAGCGCGGCACGCCAGCCACTGATCGCCAGGTGCGTCCAGATTTCGCCGCTGCGCACCAGGCTCACGCCAGCTTCGATCACGGCAACCGGCGCCGGCAGAATCCGTGTCGACAACCAGCCCGCCGACACACTCAACTGCCACACCGCCAGCAACAACACCGGCAACGCCCAGGGCGCGAGACTGTGGATGATTTTCTTCATGACCGCGCCTCAGCTCTGGGACGCGGCTTTGGGCAGAATGTCGTTGGCGACCATCTCGCCGAACGGACTCACGTAGCCCGCACTTTTCGGCAGTTCAGGCCGCTCGACATCGAGGTGCGGGAACAGCAGTTCGGCGACTCGGTACGACTCTTCCAGGTGGGGATAACCGGAGAAAATAAAGGTGTCGATGCCGAGGTCCGCGTACTCCTTCACGCGGGCGGCCACAGTCGGGCCATCACCCACCAGCGCCGTACCGGCACCGCCACGCACCAGGCCGACACCGGCCCACAGGTTCGGGCTGACTTCCAGGTTGTCGCGGTTGCCGCCATGCAATGCGGCCATGCGCTGCTGACCGACCGAATCGAAGCGCGCCAGCGATGCCTGGGCCCGAGCGATGGTGTCGTCGTCGAGATGGGAGATCAGTCGATCCGCGGCTTTCCAGGCCTCTTCGTTGGTTTCACGCACAATCACGTGCAGGCGAATACCGAAGCGCACGGTGCGCCCGAGCTTCGCGGCCTTGGCGCGGACCTGTTCGATTTTTTCCGCCACGGCGGCCGGCGGCTCACCCCAGGTCAGAACCATTTCCACCTGTTCGGCAGCCAGGTCTTGCGCGGCATCCGAAGAGCCGCCGAAGTACAGCGGCGGGCGCGGCTGCTGGATCGGTGGATAGAGCAGTTTCGCGCCCTTCACGCTGATGTGCTGGCCGTCGTAATCAACGGTTTCACCTTCCAGCACGCGGCGCCAGATACGGGTGAACTCCACGGAAGCCTGGTAGCGTTCTTCGTGGCTGAGGAACAGACCATCGCCGGCCAACTCTTCCGGATCACCGCCCGTCACCAGGTTGAACAGCGCACGACCGCCGGACAGCCGATCCAGGGTCGCGGCCTGACGCGCCGCCACCGTCGGGGAAATGATCCCGGGGCGCAGGGCAACCAGAAACTTCAAGCGCTGGGTCACCGGAATCAGCGACGCCGCCACCAACCACGAATCTTCGCAGGAGCGCCCGGTGGGAATCAGCACGCCGCCGAAACCCAGTCGGTCCGCCGCTTGCGCGACTTGTTGCAGGTAGCCGTGGTCAACGGCGCGTGCGCCTTCGGCGGTGCCAAGGTAATGGCCGTCGCCGTGGGTAGGCAGGAACCAGAAGATATTGAGGCTCATGGAGTGGTCTCCTTGGGGGATCGAATTATTGGGCTTTCGCAACGGCGGCCGGCGGCGTCCAGATCACGTCTTTGATGCTCAATTGCTTTGGAATCAGCTTGAGCTGGTAGAAGGTGTCGGCGATTTTCTGCTGCGCCGCGACCACTTCCGGGGTCAGGAACAACGCGCCGTAGCCCTGGCGTTTCACCGAAGTGCGGGTGATGTCTGCCGACAGGCCGAGCAGTGGCGAGACTTGCTGGGTCACGTCTTCAGGATTGGCCCGGGACCAGTCGCCGACTGCGCGCACTTCTTCCACCAGGGTCTTGATCACCTCGGGATTTTTTTGCGCGTAGGGTTTGGTCGCCAGGTAGAACTGATGGTTGTCGACGATGCCCTGGCCATCGCGCAGGGTGCGCGCTTGCAACTGTTGTTCGGCGGCGGCCTGGTACGGGTCCCAGATGACCCAGGCATCGACACTGCCACGCTCGAACGCAGCGCGGGCATCGGCCGGCGGCAGGAAGACGGTCTGGATGTCGGTGTATTTGAGGCCGGCGTCTTCCAGCGCACGCACCAGCAGGTAGTGCACGTTGGAGCCCTTGTTGAGCACGACCTTCTTGCCCTTGAGCTCTGCCACCGACTTGATCGGCGAGTCCTTCGGCACCAGGATCGCCTCGCTGTGCGGCGCTGGTGGTTCATAAGCAACGTAAAGCAGATCGGCGCCGGCCGCTTGGGCGAACACGGGAGGGGTTTCGCCGGTAACGCCGAAGTCGATGGAGCCGACATTCAAGCCTTCAAGCAGTTGCGGGCCACCGGGGAATTCAGTCCATTGCACGTCCACGCCTTGGGCGGCGAGGCGTTTTTCCAGGGTGCCCTTGGCTTTGAGCAGCACCAGGGTGCCGTATTTCTGATAGCCGATCCGTAGCGTCTCGGCCTGGGCTTGAGTGATGGCGCCGAAGGTGACAGCCGCAGCAAACAGAGCGACCAGACCACGACGCAAAATGACAGGGCGCATGGCGCTCTCCTTTTTGCAGTTGGGTTTTGGCTGCACCTGCTTGCCCGTTGGCGGGCGAGTAAGGCCAGTACTTCAATTTTCGGTGGGGCTAATGTTCAGTGGAGCTCATATGCTCCAGCGAGCACTCAACAAACGTTCATTCAACAGGTTAGGATCGAGCGGCTTGGGCCGTCGTGCCATGGCGCTGAGAAACAGCTCCAGCGATTCATTCAGCCGTTGCTCCAGCTCCGGCGCCAACTGCGCCAGGGCGCTGCCTTCGCCGTAAGCGATCTGGCTGTCGACGGCGAAAATCCCGTGGAGCATTTCCTGGGCTTTCAACGCCGACAGCACCGGCTTGAGCGCGTAGTCCACCGCCAGCATGTGGGCGATACTGCCACCGGTTGCCATCGGCAAAACCACCTTGTGGCTCAGGGCGCGTTCGGGCAGCAGATCCAGCACGGTTTTCAATGCGCCGGAGAACGAAGCCTTGTACACCGGCGTAGCGATCAGCAGGCCATCGGCGTTTTCAATCTGTTGCAGCAGGTCAATGACCTTCGGGCTGTCGAAGCGTGCATGCAGCAAGTCTTCGGCCGGGAAGTCCCGTACCTGATAACTCACCACCTCCACGCCCTGTTCTTGCAACCAACTCCTGGAGCGGTCCAGCAGCACCCCGGAACGGGAGCGCTGACTGGGACTGCCTCCGAGTGAGACGACCAACATTCAGACGATTCCTTGAGCGGTGTTGGCGATTCGCGGTTTGCGATCTCGCTTCGATGGAGTGACCTTAACAGCTGATTCATATATCCATAAATCATATTTATTCATTTGGTTATTCATTATAGAGATATACAAATCGACTTCATTCGGGCAAAAAAAAAAGGCCGTCGAAACGGCCTGAAATCCCCTGCTCTGTGGGTATCTTGAAAAGATCGCAGCCTGCGGCAGCTCCTACAGGGATTGGCGGCGATCTTTTGATCTTCAACGGTTCGGCTGCGGCGTCAGGCGCAGGTAAGGCTTGATGGCACGATAGCCCTTGGGAAAACGCTGTTTGATTTCCTCTTCATCCTTGAGCGACGGCACGATCACCACTTCATCACCGTCCTGCCAGTTGGCCGGCGTGGCCACCTTATAGTCGTCGGTGAGTTGCAGCGAGTCGATCACCCGCAGGATTTCATTGAAATTGCGCCCGGTGCTCGCCGGGTAGGTAATCGTCAACCGGACCTTTTTGTTCGGATCGATCACGAACAGCGAACGCACGGTCAGGGTGTCGTTGGCGTTGGGATGGATCAGGTCGTAGAGGTCCGAGACCTTGCGGTCGGCGTCATCCAGGATCGGAAAGTTGACCACGGTACTCTGCGTCTCGTTGATGTCCTCGATCCATCTGTGATGCGACTCCACAGGGTCCACGGACAGTGCGATAGCCTTGACACCGCGTGCCGCGAATTCATCCTTGAGCCTGGCTGTGAAACCCAGTTCGGTGGTGCATACCGGCGTGAAATCCGCCGGATGGGAAAACAGCACGCCCCAGCTATCACCCAGCCACTGGTGGAAACGGATGATGCCGGCGCTGGAGTTCTGTTCGAAATCGGGGGCGATATCGCCAAGTCTGAGACCCATGGTGCTGCTCCTTGTGAGTGCTTGATGGGTTCAACTGTGCCTGTGTTTTTTATCTATTAAAAAGAATAAATATCGATTTATTTAGATCATTAAGAAATATTAAAGATCTGTTCACTGGACGTGCACGCACAACCCGTCGAAGATCGGCCACGAGGTTCGAGAAGGCCTTGAGTTGCTGCAAAGAGGGAACTTCAGGACGGGATTACGGGGGTGAACCCGTCCTGAACATGTAAAAGCCCCGCCCGGTGCAATACCGGGCGGGGCTTTTTTGCATCGGTTACGCGAGCGCTATTACAACAGCGGGATCGAGTAGCTGACGATCAAGCGGTTTTCGTCCTGCGAACGGGTGTTCGGCAGGTCGGTGCGCCAGGTAGCGTTTTTCCACGCCAGACCCAGATTCTTCAACGGACCTTCCTGCACCACGTAGGCAACACTCAGGTCACGTTCCCACTCGGAAGCACCGTTGGCCGCCTGGCCACCCTTGGCGTTGACGGTATCGATGTTGTCGCCGTGCAGGTACACCAGACCCGCGGTCAGGCCAGGCACACCGACCTTGGCGAAGTCGAACGAGTAACGTGCTTGCCAGGTTTTCTCGCCGGCACGGCCGAACTTCTGGATTTGCGAATCGGTGATGGTGTAGTTCGACGAACCGTCACCCTGGTTCAGCCAAGGGAAGTCGCTGCTGCCGTTGCTGACCTGGTAACCGCCACCGAAGGTATGACCGGCAACCGAATACAGGAACAGGCCGCTGTACAGGTTGTTGTCGACCTTGCCTTTACCGTTTGGCGCGTTGTAGTTGCCAGTGGTGTAGTACAGCGGGTCGTGACCGTTGGCACCATCATCAGAGCTGTTGAAATAACGGAAATCCGACTTCAATACGCCCGGGCCGATTGCCCAGTTGTGAACCAGACCCAGGAAGTGCTGCTTGTAGAACTCTTCCAGCTTGCCGTAGTAGTACTGGGCCGTCAGGTCCTTGGTGATCTTGTAGTCGCCGCCGGCATAGATGAACTTGTTGCTGTCGCGGAACTTGGTACCGCGAGTGTTCGCACCGGAAATCGACATTTGATCGTTGTTGCTGGAGTTACGGCCTTTTACGGCTTCGATCTGACCGCCGACCAGCGACAGGTCCTTGATCTCGGCGGAAGTGATCTGGCCACCCTGCCAGGTTTGCGGCAGCAGGCGACCATCGTTGGTCACGATCACCGGGTTTTTCGGCTGCAGGGTGCCCAGCTTCAGTTCAGTCTGGGAAACCTTGGCTTTGGCGGTCAAGCCCAGGCTGGAGAAATCATCTACCGCCTCGCCATTGGATTTGCTCGGGAAAACCGTGCCGCCGTAAGAGGTCGCCGTGGCGCCGTTGGTACCGCCACCCGAATCCAGCTTGACGCCCAACAGGCCGATCGCATCGATACCGAAACCGACGGTGCCTTGGGTGTAACCGGAGATGAAACGCAGATCGAAGCCTTGGCCCCACTCTTCGTTTTTGTTGGGACCGGTACCGTCGCGGTAATCGGTGTTGATATAGAAGTTACGCAGCCCCAACGTTGCCTTGCTGTCTTCGATGAAACCCGCGGCGTTTGCCTGCTGGGCCAATACCCCGACGGCCACAGCCATGGCCAGTGTGGACTTGTTCATGTTTCGCTCCTCTCGTTTCTAGTTCTGATGTTCCTGGTCCCGAATCGATTGCCCGGGATCCTGAATGCATAAATTCGCGGCAAACCGTCTAGGCCGGTCGTTTGGCGGGCCGCAGGATACATGGCCTTAAAGCCAAAAAGTATTTCTTTGGCTTTTTTAATATCACTGTGGAATATGACTTCCCACGGCAGAATCGAGGTATCGGCGGCAAGGCCGATTCCTGAAACTGATCAATTGTCGAGGGACGAAATTGCCGAATCCGAGCTCAGGGATGAGTGTCGGACAGACGCACTTTAAGCGGGATGAATAAAAACCAAAAAGAATAATAAATAATCAATAAAGATCATTATGGAATATAAAAATCAGCTCAAAAAAAACCCCGTCAACAGACGAGGCTTTTTCACAAGGCTTGTTACAGGAAGCTGTAGGTGTAGTTGAAGATCACACGAGTCTGGTCAACGTCAGGGTTGTTGGAGACTTCACTGCCACGGTAGACGCCATTACGCAGCGTTACGCCGAAACCTTTGAGAGCACCCTGCTGGATGGTGTAGTCGATCCTCATGTCGCGCTCCCACTCGGAGCTGTCAGGACCACTGCCGCTGGTCGCCTTGATGTCATCGCCGTGCAGGTAGGCGATCGACGTTTTCAGGCCCGGCACACCCAGTGCTGCGAAGTCATAGGAGTACTGGCCGAAAGTGGTGTTTTCACCGGCACGAACAAATCCGTTGATCATGGAGTCGGTGAACAGGTAGAAGCTGGCGCCGCCATTCCCTTCCGGACGGCCATTGCCATCGACCACGTTGCCCTGGTTCAGGTAGACAAAACCACCGTCATCGCTGACGCGCTGATGACCGAGCAGGAAGGCGTTGCCACCCAGGGTGTAGGTGAACATGGCGCTCCAGGTCTTGTTATCGACCTCGCCCGGGTTCTTGGCAAAACCGTTGTTGTTGTTGAAACGGAAACCCGGATCACCGTTCCTGCCGTCGGAGCTGCTGTCGAAGTAACGAATATCCGTCTTGAAGGACTGGTTGGCGCTGATCGGTAGCACGTGGATCAAGCCCAGGAAATCCTGCTTGTAGTAGTCCTTCAGATTCGAGTGGTAGTACTGCAGGGTCAGGTCCTTGGTGACCTTCCAGTCAGCACCACCGTAGTAGAACTTGTTGCTGCCCTCTGTACCGCCAGCCACGGCCAGGCCGGTGGAGTTCGAAGAGGCGCGACCTGCCGAATGCTCCAACTGACCTGCGTTGAAGGTCACGTTGTCGATTTCTTTCGAAGTGATGGTGCCACCGTCAAAGGTCTGTGGCAGCAGACGGCTGTCGTTCGCGACCAGGATCGGCAAGTTGGGTGCCAGAGCGCCACCCAGGTGGGCTTCGGTCTTCGAGAAGCGCGCCTTGACGTTAGCGGCTGCACGGCTCCATTCGGACACGGCCGAACCATCGCTATCGCTTGGGAAGAAGGTGTTGTTGTCTGGGTGGTGACCCTTGCCGCCGTCCAGGTGGATACCGAGCAGTGCCTGGGCGTCGATACCGAAACCGACGGTGCCTTGGGTGAAACCGGACAGATAATCGAATTTCAGGCCTTCTGCGGACTCTCTCTGATCCGCACCGCCTTCACGGTTATCGTTGTTGTAATACATGGTCCGGGAACTGATGGACGCCTTGCTGTCTTCCAGGAAACCTGCGGCGCCTGCCTGCTGCGCCACTACCCCTACGGCCACGGCCAAAGCCAAGGTGGACTTGTTCATTGTGCAGCTCCTCTCGTTTCTAATTCTTGTATTCCTGGTCTCGAGTCGACGCCCGAAATCCTAAGATGCGCGATTAGCGCCAGACCGTGACCCATAAGTCAATCGTAACTATATGTGTCTACGACCATAGTCTAACCCCCGTTTTTTTGGTCCCTGCTGGGTCATGAATTCGTCATGAACCTGAAAAGAATTACCCGATTCTTTTCTAATACCGTTTAGGAATTTAGCTCCCCGTTCGCCAATCACCCCAGAATAGAGGGTTTGGACCATAAGCTAATTCCTAATCGGTATTTATTTTTACTTTTTTAGATCGTTTAGTTTTTACGCAATTCGGAAACAAATCCTTTACCGAAAGGCGGCCCCATGACGATCAAACGCGCACTATCCGGATCAATTGTTACAGTTTGTGTATCGCTCGCATTTTCCCTCACCGCTCAGGCGGCGAACCTCACCGTCGGTTATCAAACCGGAATCGACCCCAGCAAAGTCCCCCAGGCCGATGGTCTTTATGAAAAAACCATCGGCCAGCCCATCGACTGGCGGCGCTTCAACAGCGGCCCGGAAGTGGTCACGGCGATTGCGTCGGGCGATGTGCAAATCGGCAATCTCGGCTCCAGTCCACTGGCCGCTGCGGCTTCGCGCAACCTGCCGATCGTCGCGTTCATCGTCTCGGCCCAGATCAATGCCGCCGAAGCGCTGGTGGTGCGCAACGGCAGCGGCATCGAAAAACCGCAAGATCTGATCGGAAAGACCATCGCCACGCCTTTCGTTTCAACCTCCCACTACAGCCTGCTCGGTGCGCTGAAGCACTGGGGCCTGGACGGCTCGAAAGTCAAAGTGGTGAACCTGCAGCCAGCAGAAATTGCCGCTGCCTGGAAGCGTGGTGATATTGATGGCGCGTTTGTCTGGTCGCCTGCACTGGGGGAAATCCGCAAGACGGGCAAGACCCTGACCGACGCTGCACAGGTCGGCCAATGGGGCGCGCCAACCTTCGAAGTCTGGGTAGCGCGCAAGGATTACGCAGAGAAGCACCCAGAGGTGGTAGCCAAATTCGCCAAGGTCACTCTGGATTCGTTCGCCGACTATGCCGCCCATAAGGACCAATGGACCGTTGATTCGGTGCCCGTCCAGAAAATCGCCAAACTGACCGGTGCCAACGCCGCCGATGTGCCGGAGCTATTGGCCGGTTCCGCATTCCCGGATGCCAAGGCGCAACAGGGCAGCGCGCTGCTGGATGGCGGCACGGCCAAGGCCATTGGCGAGACGGCGAAATTCCTGAAGGAGCAAGGGAAGGTGGAGACGGTGCTGCCGGATTATTCGCCGTATGTCAGCGCGAAGTTTGTCCAGAAGTAACACAAGGTTCCTGTAGGAGCTGCCGCAGGCTGCGATCTTTTGATCTTGAAAAGCAAAATCAAAAGATCGCAGCCTGCGGCAGCTCCTACAACCTCAAAGGGCTTTTTCGAAGATCTTCGAATTACGCTGATAGTTGTACAGCGACGCCCGCGCCGACGGCAGCCGGTCGACGCTGCTGGGTTCGAAACCACGCTCGCGGAACCAGTGCGCGGTGCGGGTGGTGAGGACGAACAAGGTTTTCAATCCCTGAGCCCGGGCGCGGGTTTCAATACGCTCCAGCAGCTCATCGCCGCGACCGCCATGGCGGTACTCCGGGTTCACCGCCAGACACGCGAGTTCACCCGCGTCCGAATCGGCGATCTGATACAGCGCCGCACAGGCGATGATCATGCCTTCGCGCTCAACCACACTGAACTGTTCGATTTCGCGCTCCAGCACCTCGCGGGAACGGCGCACCAGGATGCCCTGCTCTTCCAGCGGACTGATCAAATCCAGCAAACCACCGACGTCTTCAATAGCCGCTTCGCGTACCACTTCAAACTGTTCCTGGGCCACAAGGGTGCCGCCACCGTCGCGAGTGAACAGCTCGGTCAGCAACGCACCGTCTTCGGCGTAACTGACGATATGGCTGCGGGCCACGCCGCCACGGCAAGCTTCGGCCGCGGCATCGAGCAACTCTGCCTGATAGTTACTGCCCAGGCGTTGCAGATGCGCCGGCACTTGCTGCGGACGCAGCTCGCGCACCAGGCGCCCGTGTTCGTCGATCAGGCCCAGGTCGGCACCGAACAGCAGCAGTTTGTCCGCGCCCAGGTCGATGGCCGCGCGAGTCGCGACGTCCTCGCAGGCCAGGTTGAAAATTTCACCGGTCGGTGAATAGCCCAGCGGCGACAACAGCACGATGGAGCGCTCGTCCAGCAGACGGTTGATGCCCTTGCGGTCGACCCGGCGCACTTCGCCGGTGTGGTGATAGTCGACGCCTTCAAGCACGCCGATCGGCCGTGCCGTCACCAGGTTGCCGCTGGCCACCCGCAGGCGCGAGCCCTGCATGGGCGACGAAGCCATGTCCATCGACAGGCGAGCCTCAATGGCAATGCGCAACTGGCCGACCGCGTCGATCACGCACTCCAGGGTCGCGGCATCAGTGATACGCATGCCGTGATGGTAATGCGGGGTCAGGCCACGGGCCGCGAGGCGCGCTTCGATTTGCGGCCGGGAACCGTGAACCAGCACCAGGCGCACGCCCAGGCTGTGCAACAGCACCAGGTCGTGGACGATATTGCCGAAGTTCGGGTGTTCAACGCCGTCGCCGGGCAACATGACGACAAAGGTGCAATCGCGGTGGGCGTTGATGTAAGGCGAAGCGTGACGAAGCCAATTGACGTATTCGGGCATGAACCTGGGCCTGTAATAAATAGCAGCCGAAAAAAGGGCGAAACTGAAAACGCACAGCGGGCTGATGGTTATCGTCGGAACAGGCTTGGCGACACGCGCGCTCTCCTCATGAATACGGGTTGGGACATCGGCAATTTATACGGCTTGTCAGGCAAATCACAGCCCCTGTAGGAGCGAGCTTGCTCGCGATGGACTTCAACGATTACGCGACCTGTCTGAATGGACGCGTGGCCCTTGCGTTCATCGCGAGCAAGCTCGCTCCTACAGGGCCGCAGTTTTGGCCGGTGTCAGGCAATAGTGTTCGATCAGTTGCCTTAGTAGATGCACCGTAGGCTGCAAACGTGACATTTCGAGGTATTCCCCCGGCTGGTGAGCACAGGCGATATCACCCGGGCCAAGCACCAACGTTTCACAGCCAAGGCGCTGAAGATAAGGTGCTTCGGTGCCGAATGCCACTGCTTCGGCGCTGTGACCGGTGAGCTTTTCGGCAAGGCGCACCAGCTCGGCGTCCTCGGCCTGCTCGAATGACGGCACGTCGGGGAACAACGGCGCGTAATCGATCTTGACCTGATGCCGCTCGGCAACCGGCTTGAGCTTCTGCAGGATCTCGGCACGCAGGACCTTGGGGTCCATGCCGGGCAGCGGTCGCAAATCGAATTCCAGCGAACACTGGCCGCAGATGCGGTTGGGATTGTCGCCGCCATGGATGCAGCCGAAGTTCATCGTTGGGGTCGGCACGCCAAACTGTGGATTGCGGAATTCACGCTGCCATAACAAGCGCAGGCCACGCAGTTCGCCGATGGCATCGTGCATGGCCTCCAGGGCGCTGTGACCCAGGCGCGGGTCTGAAGAGTGACCGCTCTGCCCGAGGATGTCGATGCGCTCCATCATGATGCCTTTGTGCATGCGGATCGGCTTGAGCCCGGTCGGCTCGCCGATCACCGCCGCCCGCCCCAGCGGCCGCCCCGCTTCGGCCAGCGCGCGGGCACCGGACATCGAGCTTTCTTCATCACAGGTGGCGAGAATCAGCAACGGCTGTTTGAACGGCTGATCGAGCAGCGGGATGACCGCCTCGATCGCCAGGGCGAAAAAGCCCTTCATGTCGCAACTGCCCAGGCCGACCCAACGACCGTCGACTTCCGTCAGTTTCAGCGGGTCGGTTTGCCACAGCGCACCGTCGAACGGCACGGTGTCGCTGTGCCCGGCCAGCACCAGGCCACCGGGGCCGGAACCGAAACTGGCCAGCAGGTTGAACTTGCCGGGGTTGACCTGCTGGATCTCGCAGGTAAAACCCAGCTCACCGAGCCACGTCGCCAGCAGATCGATGACCGGGCGGTTGCTTTGATCGAGTCTGGGTTGGGTACAACTGACGGACGGCGCGGCGATCAGCGCAGCGAACTGTTCTTTCATCGACGGCAATGGCATCGCTGACTCCCGGCACCCGAATTGAGGTTCATCATAGAACCAACCGATGACAGGAATAAACCGTCTCGGCGCGTACTAACCTTGAGTCCTGTACACTGCACGACCTTGGCAGCCTCACATTCCCCCGGCTGCGCTCCCGATCCTGGATTTTCCGGCCATGCAGAAAGAAACCGAAATCAAACTCCGCGTCAGCCGCGAAACCCTCGCCGCCCTGCGCGAGCACCCTTTGCTTAAAAAACGCAACAAAAGTGGCTGGGAACGCCGTGAGTTGATGAATCAATACTTCGACACCCCGGAGCGCGATCTGGCCCAGGCCAAAGTCGCCCTGCGCCTGCGCAAGGATGGCGAAGAAGTGATCCAGACCCTCAAGACCCGTGGCCAGAGCATCGCCGGCCTGTCGGTGCGTAACGAATACGACTGGAACCTGCCCAAAGCCAAGCTCGACCTGAAGAAACTCGACGGCGAATGCTGGCCCGAGGAACTGGCCGAACTGGACAAAAAAACCCTGAAGCCGATTTTCACCACCGACTTCGTCCGCGAGCGCGCGGAAATCGCCTGGGGCCGCGGCAAGACCAAAGTGGTCATCGAGGCCGCCCTGGACCTCGGCCATGTCGTGGTCGGCAAGCAGAAAGAAGAAATCTGCGAGCTCGAGCTGGAACTGCGCGAAGGCGAGCCGGCCGCATTGCTGGAACTGGCTGCCGAGCTGGCCGAGAAACTGGCGCTGATGCCCTGCGATATCAGCAAGGCCGAGCGCGGTTATCGCCTGTACGACGCCCACAGCTATTCATTGAGCCTGCCGGCGCCGCAGATCACCGCCGAAACGCCGCTGGACGACGCGTTCGCCGCACTGAGTTGGCACTTGCTCGGCAGCAGCCAGCGCCTGGCCGAGCAGTATCGCTTCAACGGTCACTGGCGCCTGTTGCAGGACTGGGTCGAGTGCCTGGCCGAAATGCGCGCGCTGATCAGCAGCCTGGGTCAAGCCGCACCACGTCAGTCCACTCACGATCTGCGCATCGCCCTTGATGCCTTGCTGGAAGACTGGCGCCCGCTGGTCCAGGCCGGCCTGGACGATGAAGACGTGCGCAAAGCCGCGCCCGAGCAGTTCCTTGAAGAACTCGAAGACCCGCGCTGGGGCCTGTTCTCACTGACCACCTCACGCTGGCTGCTGGCCCGCACCTGGGCTGCCGACCGCAACACCCGTGGCAATCGCCAGGGCGCTGCGCAACTGGGCAGCTGGTTGCCACGCCTGCTGGGCGAAGAAGCCAATTCGCTGCAATTGCAACGCTACCAGCAACAACCGGAAGACCTGGCCGAGCAACTGCCGCGCATCGAACGCATCCAGGTCTGGCTGCACCATGCGCGTAACGTGCTGGAGATCCCGGAAATGGATCGCCTGTACGGCGAGCTGAACAAACTGGCGCAACTGGCCAACGAATCGATCACCGACGAAGTCCTGGATGCGCGCAAGCAACAGGCGATTGCGGTGTATCAGAACCGTGCCTGGAAAATGTTGCTGCGCCTGTAATACCGCCTTCGCGAGCAAGCCCGCTCCCACAAGGGTTGTGGTGTACGCATTTCCCCTGTGGGAGCGAGCTTGCTCGCGATGAGGCCAGCAGACTCACCACAAAATTCAGACCGACAAACTGGTAGTCGACTTGATCTCCGACAACGCCACGATCGAGTTGACCTCCTGAATCCCCGGCACCATCGACAGCTTCTCGAAGAAGAAGCGCTCGTACGCCTCGATGTCCGCCGTGACAATCCGCAGCAGAAAATCCACCGCCCCCATCAGCACGTAACACTCCAGCACCTCCGGAAAGCCGCGAATCGCCTCGGTGAACTCGGTGAAGTTCGAACGCCCGTGGGCATTAAGTTTCACCTCCGCGAAGATCTGCGTGTTGAGGCCGATTTTCTTGCGGTCGAGCAAGGTCACCTGGCCGCGAATGATGCCCTCCTCTTTCATCCGCTGGATCCGCCGCCAGCAAGGCGATTGCGAGAGCCCCACCTGCTCGGCGATCTGCGCGCTGGAGAGCGAAGCGTCCTCTTGCAGCAAGGCGAGGATCTTGCGGTCGTAGCTGTCCAGTTCGCTGTGCATAAAAAAACCTTTAATCTCTCAATATGTGAATTGATTAAGTCTGCATTCCTGCCATCTGGCCAATCATAGAGAAGAAATACCCGGCTCATGATGTAAATATTTCTCCAGAATTTCTGGAGCCTGACCATGCCGTATCTCGAAGCCGTGAACACCCCACCTGCCCGCGCCGATGTCTGGAGCGTAAGCAATGCCCATTGCCGTGTTCACTATCAAATGCTCGCCGAGGCCGAACCAGACCTGCTGTGTCGCGCCCTCAATCTGTTCGCCTTGCAATTGCTCACGCCGAAACAGGTCAACGTGCAGCGCCAGGACGACTGGCTGACCATCGGGATCGTCATCGACGGTTTGAGCTGGCACCGGGCGCAAGTGATAGCGGAAAAACTTCGTAACCTGATCTGCGTCTGCTCGGTAGAGCTGCAGAAAGCTGACTCAGCCTGGGCCGAAACGGTACAGGCGGCGGGCTGAAAAACGCCGAAACGGCTTCGTCGGGTAGTGGCCCAGCGGTCAGCCGGGCCACGGCTATCCTTTGCGCACTGTCGTTCAAAAGGAGCCCGCATGTCCGTACAACTCGCCTTTCAGGACCGCTGGCTGGATCTCAATGATGTGCTGCGCGAACTGGTCGCGCAGGGCTTTATCAGCCAGGATTCGGCCGAACACGCGCTCAATGCCCGCCGCCGCAACGCTACCCATGGCCAAATGCATCCGCTGGAGTTCATTGCCAGCCAACAGTTGGGCGACCTCAGCCGCCCCGGCAAACTGCTGGACCTGGAAAGCCTGACCCTGTGGCTGTCCCGGCAGGCCGGACAGCCTTATCTGCGCATCGATCCGTTGAAAATCAACGTCGCGGCCGTGACCCCGCTGATGTCCTATGCCTTCGCCCAGCGTCACAAGATCCTCGCGGTAGCGATCGACCGTGAAGCGGTGACCGTGGCCAGCGCCCAGCCTTATGTCAGCGGCTGGGAGGCGGACCTGACCCACGTGCTCAAATTGCCGATCAAGCGCGTGGTGGCCAACCCTGTGGACATCCAGCGCTTCAGCGTCGAATTTTTCCGCTTGGCCAAATCGGTGAGCGGGGCCAACAGCACCGACCCGCACGTCAGCACCCTCGGCAATTTCGAACAGTTGCTCAACCTCGGCGCCAGCGACCAGGAGCCGGACGCCAACGACGCACACATCGTCAACATCGTCGACTGGCTGTTCCAGTACGCGTTCCAGCAACGCGCCAGCGACATCCACATCGAGCCCCGTCGCGAGCAAGGCACAGTGCGCTTTCGCATCGACGGCGTGCTGCACAACGTCTACCAATTCCCGCCCCAGGTCACCATGGCCATCGTCAGTCGCCTGAAAACCCTGGGGCGCATGAACGTCGCGGAGAAACGCAAACCCCAGGACGGCCGGGTGAAAACCAAGACCCCGGACGGCGGCGAAGTTGAATTGCGTTTGTCGACACTGCCCACCGCCTTCGGCGAAAAAATGGTCATGCGGATCTTCGACCCGGACGTCCTGCTCAAGGATTTCGACCAGCTCGGTTTCTCCACCGACGACCTGCGCCGCTGGCAGGACATGACCCGCCAGCCCCACGGCATCATCCTCGTCACCGGGCCGACGGGGTCGGGCAAGACCACCACCCTCTACACCACCCTGAAAAAACTGGCGACGCCGGAGGTCAACCTCTGCACCATCGAAGACCCGATTGAAATGGTCGAGCCGGCCTTCAACCAGATGCAGGTCCAGCACAACATCGACCTGACCTTCGCCGCCGGCGTGCGTGCGCTGATGCGACAAGACCCGGACATCATCATGATCGGCGAGATCCGCGACCTCGAAACCGCGGAGATGGCGATCCAGGCGGCGCTCACCGGGCACCTGGTGCTGTCGACCCTGCACACCAACGATGCGCCCGGCGCCATCAGCCGCCTGCTGGAACTCGGCGTGCCGCATTACCTGATCAAGGCCACGGTGCTTGGCGTCATGGCCCAGCGACTGGTGCGAACCCTGTGTCCGCACTGCAAGGCACCGCTGACGCTGGGCGAAGATGACTGGCAAACCCTGACCCGCCCCTGGCAGGCCCCGCTGCCAGGCAATGCCCAGCGTGCCGTCGGTTGCGTGGAATGTCGCGACACCGGTTATCGCGGCCGTGCCGGGGTCTACGAAATCATGCAACTCAGTGATGGCATCAAGGCGTTGATCAGTCCCGATACCGATCTGCTGGCCGTGCGACGCCAGGCATTCAAGGAAGGCATGCGCAGCCTGCGGCTGTCGGGGGCGCAAAAGGTCGCCGCCGGACTGACGACCATCGAGGAGGTTCTGCGCGTGACGCCCCAGAGCGAGCAGAACTGAGCCCTGCTGTTCTTATCCGCCATCGGCACCGCTACACTTCAACGATTGCTACTCCACAGATCCACACATCAACAAGGAATCGTTATGCAGATCGGTAGTGTGCTTTTGCTTTTTGTCGGCCTGGTGGTCGCCATTCTGTTCATGGGCTTCAAGGTCGTGCCCCAGGGTTTTGAATGGACCGTCGAGCGTTTCGGGCGCTACACCAACACGCTCAAGCCGGGACTGAACGTCATCGTTCCGGTCATGGACCGCATCGGGCGCAAGATGAATGTGATGGAAAGCGTGCTGGATATTCCACCACAGGAAGTCATCACCGCTGACAACGCCACGGTGCAAATCGACGCCGTGTGCTTCTTCCAGGTGGTCAACACGGCCCAGGCTGCCTACGAGGTGAACAACCTCGAGCACGCCATTCGTAACCTGTTGCAAACCAACATCCGCACGGTGCTCGGCTCGATGGAACTTGACGCCATGCTCAGCCAGCGCGACGGCATCAACGAAAAACTGCTGCGCACCGTCGATGAAGCGACCGCGCCGTGGGGCATCAAGATCACCCGGATCGAGATCAAGGACATCAGCCCACCCGCCGACCTGATGGCGGCGATGAGTGGGCAGATGAAGGCCGAACGGATCAAGCGTGCACAGATCCTCGAAGCCGAAGGCCTGCGTGCCGCAGCGATCCTGACCGCCGAAGGCAAGAAGCAGGCGCAGATCCTCGAAGCCGAAGGCAGCCGGCAGGCCGCCTTCCTGGAGTCCGAAGCCCGCGAGCGGCAAGCCGCGGCAGAAGCCCAGGCCACCAAGGTGGTGTCCGAAGCGATCGCCAGCGGTAACGTGCAAGCGGTCAACTACTTCGTGGCGCAGAAGTACATCGACGCGCTGGGCAAGCTGGCTTCGGCCAACAACAGCAAAGTGATCCTGATGCCGCTGGAGGCCAGTTCGATGATCGGCGCGGTGGGCGGCATCGGCGAAATCGTCAAAGCCACTTTCGACAACAAGAAAGCCTGAGGCCCGCCATGTGGGCATTTTTGCAGCATCTTTCGTTCTGGGACTGGTTGGCGCTGGGCACGGTGCTGTTGATTCTTGAAGTGTTCGGCGCCGGCGGTTACCTGCTGTGGATCGGTATGGCCGCGGCTGCCGTGGGCGTTCTGACCTTCCTCCTGCCGGGCCTGTCGTGGGAATGGCAGTTCCTGTTGTTCGGTCTGCTGTCGATCGCCACGGCCTTGTACTGGTGGCGGCGTCAGCGCACGGCGACCCGTCCAAGCGATCAGCCGCACCTGAATCTGCGTGGCCAGGAGCTGATCGGCAAGACCTTCGTGGTGCATGAAGCGATTGTCGACGGTCGCGGCAAAATCAAGGTGGCCGACGGCGTGTGGATGGCCCGCGGGCCGGACGCTGTCATTGGCAGCCGCGTGCGGGTGGTCGGCCAGCAAGGCGCGATCCTGCTGGTTGAAACGACGGAATAGGCAGCCACGGAACTCGACTGGGGGTTGGCAATCCAACCGCGTAGTCAACCCAGTGGAGTCACTCTGTCATGCGTTTCAAACTTGCTGTCGCTACCGTCGCGCTGCTGTCCCTGCCTGTCGGTTCGGCGATGGCCGATACTTTTTGGCGTAACGTTCTTACGTCCGGTGCAACCACCGGTTCGAGCTATCTGACATCCAAGGATCACAAACTGGTGGTCGCGGCCCAGGACGATGCCAGCAGCTTCGTCGCCAGCGACGGCAGCATCCGTGGTCCGTACCTGGAAGCGGCCATGCAGAAAGTCCGCGCCGACAACCCGGGCCTGCAAGCCACGGACATGGAGTTGGCGAATGCGATCCTGGCGAAGAATGCCGTGGCGTCTGAATAAGCGTTGCGAATGAAAAATGCCGCTCATTTGAGCGGCATTTTTTTGCCCGGCGAACACAATTCCCATGTTCACCGGGCCCCACCTGTGGGAGCGAGCTTGCTCGCGATAGCGGTGGATCAGTAAAAGCTTCATTGACTGTCACACCGCAATCGCGAGCAAGCCCGCTCCCACAGGTGTTATGTGTAACCTGGGAGGTCAGCGGTAGTCGTCGACCGGCACACACGCACAAAACAGGTTCCGATCCCCATACACATTGTCCACCCGGTTCACCACCGGCCAGTATTTGTGAGCCTTGGTATGCGCGTCCGGCGTAACGGCTTGCTCGATGCTGTACGGCCGCGCCCACACGCCGGTGATATCGGCCAGCGTATGCGGCGCACCTTTCAACGGGTTTTCCTCCGCCGGCCAGTTACCGTTCTGCACCTCGTTGATTTCCGCGCGGATGCTCAGCATTGCGCCGATAAACCTGTCCAGCTCCGCCTTCGATTCGCTTTCGGTCGGTTCGACCATCAGCGTCCCCGGCACCGGGAACGACATGGTCGGGGCGTGGAAGCCGTAGTCCATCAGGCGCTTGGCGACGTCCTCTTCGGTGATGCCGGTCAACGCCTTGAGCGGTCGCAGGTCGAGGATGCATTCGTGGGCTACCCGTTCATTACGCCCGGTGTAGAGTACCGGAAAGGCACCGGACAAATGTCGCGCCAGGTAATTTGCAGCCAGGATCGCCACTTCGCTGGCGTCCGCCAGTTGCGGCCCCATCATGGCGATGTACATCCAGCTGATCGGCAGAATGCTTGCGCTGCCCCAGGGCGCCGCGCTGACGGCGCCATTTTGCGGCTGCGGCCCGTCGATCGGCACCACCGGATGGTTGGCCACGAAGGGCGCCAGATGTGCCCGAACACCAATCGGCCCCATGCCCGGACCGCCACCACCATGGGGAATGCAGAAGGTCTTGTGCAGGTTCATGTGCGAGACATCGGCGCCGATATCGGCCGGCCGCGCCAGCCCGACCTGGGCGTTGAGGTTGGCGCCATCCATGTACACCTGTCCGCCGTGATGGTGGATCACTTCACAGATTTCGCTGATACCTTCCTCATACACGCCATGGGTCGAAGGATAGGTCGCCATCAGGCAGGCGAGTTTGTCGGCGGCCTGCGCGGCTTTTTCCTTGAGGTCATCCAGGTCGACGTTGCCGGCCTCGTCACACTCGACGATCACCACGCGCATCCCGGCCATTTGCGCCGACGCGGGATTGGTGCCGTGAGCCGACGAAGGAATCAGGCAAATATCACGGCCGCCCTGATGCCGGCTCTCATGGTATTTGCGAATCGCCAGCAGCCCGGCGTATTCGCCTTGGGCACCGGAGTTGGGCTGCATGCAGATGGCATCGAAACCGGTGATCGCGCACAGCCAGCGCTCCAGTTCCTCGATCATCAGCCCGTACCCGACGACCTGCTCTTTCGGCACGAACGGGTGCAGGTTGGCGAACTGCGGCCAGGTGATCGGGATCATCTCGCTGGTGGCGTTGAGCTTCATGGTGCAGGAGCCCAGCGGGATCATCGATTGATTGAGTGCCAGGTCCTTGTTTTCCAGTTGCTTGAGGTAGCGCAGCATCTCGGTTTCGCTGTGATGGGCGCTGAACACCGGATGGCGCAGATAAGGTGAAGTTCGCAGCAACCCTTGGGGAATTCCGCCAGGCAGGACTTCAGCATCCAGGTCCTCAATGCTGAGCCCGTGATCGGCCCCCAGAAACACATCGAACAGCTTCGCCACCGTGGTTTCGTCGCAGGCCTCGTCGAGGCTCAAGCCCAGTTGGCCGCGCCCGAGAATGCGCAGGTTGATCTGCACGGCCCGGGCACTTTCGATGATCGCGGTCTGGGTTCCGCCGACTTCCAGCGTCAGCGTGTCGAAGAAGTGCCGGTTGACCCGGGTGATGCCCTTGCGCTCTAGCCCGGCGGCCAGGATGCAGGTCAGCCGGTGAACCCGCTGGGCGATTCGCTTGAGCCCTTCCGGGCCGTGGTAGACCGCATAGAAGCTGGCGATATTGGCCAGCAGCACCTGTGCCGTGCAGATGTTGGAGTTGGCCTTCTCCCGGCGGATGTGTTGCTCGCGGGTTTGCAGGGCCATGCGCAGGGCGGTGTTGCCCCGTGCATCTTTGGAAACACCGATGATCCGCCCGGGAATCGCCCGTTTGTATTCATCGCGGCTGGCAAAAAATGCCGCATGCGGCCCGCCGTAGCCCATGGGCACGCCAAATCGCTGGGACGAGCCGAACACCACATCGGCGCCCAGCTCACCCGGCGGGGTCAGCAACAACAGGCTCAGCAAATCCGTGGCGACACAGGCCAGGGCCTGTTGGGCATGCAAGTGATCGATCAGTGGCCGCAGGTCGTGGATCTCGCCGTGGGTGTCAGGGTATTGCAGCAGCGCACCGAACACCTGGTGCTGCTTCAAGTTATCCACAGCATCGACGATCAGCTCGAAGCCGAAACCTTCGGCGCGGGTCTGCACCACGGAAATGGTTTGCGGGTGGCAGTTTTCGTCAACAAAGAACAGATTGCTTTTCGACTTGGCGACTCGCTTGGCCAGGGCCATCGCTTCCGCCGCGGCGGTGGCCTCATCGAGCAGCGAGGCGTTGGCCAATTCCAGGCCGGTCAGGTCGATGGTCAATTGCTGGAAGTTCAGCAGCGCTTCGAGCCGCCCTTGGGCGATCTCCGGTTGATAGGGTGTGTACGCGGTGTACCAGCCGGGATTTTCCAGCACGTTACGCAGAATGACCGCTGGCGTGAGGGTACCGTGGTAGCCCATGCCGATCAGGCTGGTCCAGACCTGGTTCTGCTCGGCATAACCGCGTAGCTTGGCCAGCGCAGCCTCTTCATCGAGCGCCGGGGGCAGGTCCAGCGCCCGGTTGAGGCGGATGCCCGGCGGCACCGTTTGCTCGATCAATTCGACCCGGCTACCCAGACCGAGGCTGTCGAGCATCGCCTGTTGCTCGGCGGCATCGGGTCCCAGGTGGCGGCGCAGAAAGGCATTGGGGTCGTGTAATTGGCTCAGGGACGGCAACTGGGACATGACGGGCTCTCTCTTGACTGGCGCTCAGCGTCGATGCAACACGGTCAAACCAGCATAGCAGTCGATCTCCACGTGGATGGCGTGGCGTCGTCGGCCAATCCGGCTCATCATGTCCGGCGCCTCTTTAATGTCCGCTGATCGGGTGACCGTATCCATGAGCCAACTGCCGTTCCTGCCGTTTTCCAAACCCACCATCGATGAAGCCACGATCGCCGCTGTCGGTGACGTATTACGCTCGGGCTGGATTACCAGCGGCCCCAAGGTCCAGGCCTTCGAAGCGCAACTTTCGGAGTATTTGGGCGGGCGCCCGGTGCGCACCTTCAATTCCGGCACCTGCACCATGGAAATCGCCTTGCGTATTGCCGGGATAGGGCCGGGCGATGAAGTGATCACCACGCCGATTTCCTGGGTGGCCACCGCCAACGTCATCCTGAAGGTCGGCGCCACCCCGGTGTTTGCCGACATCGACCCGGTGACGCGCAATATCGATCTGGATCAACTGGAAGCGGCGATCACTCCACGTACCAAGGCCATCATCCCGGTGTACCTCGCCGGATTGCCCGTGGACATGACGCGTCTGTACGCACTGGCGAAGAAGCACAGCCTGCGGATCGTCGAGGATGCGGCCCAGGCATTGGGCTCCAGCTGGAACGGCCAGCGCATTGGCTCGACCGGTGATTTCGTGTCCTTCAGTTTCCAGGCGAACAAGAATGTCACCTCCTCCGAAGGCGGTTGCCTGGTGCTGAATACGCCCGAAGAAGTACGACTGGCAGAGAAATACCGGCTGCAGGGCGTTACCCGCAACGGCTTCGATGGCCTGGACGTCGACGTGCTGGGTGGCAAATTCAACATGACCGACGTCGCCGCGGCCATTGGCCTGGGGCAATTTGCTCATATCGAAGCCATCACCGCTCATCGCCGTGAGCTGGCCCGGCACTATTTCGCCTGCTTTGGCGAGGATTTCGAAGCCCAGTACGGTGCGCAACTGCCTCCGGCGGATTTCACCCACAGCAACTGGCATTTGTTCCAGCTGGTATTGCCGGAACGCACAGATGGCAAACCGGCGCGGGCGACTTTCATGGAGCAGATGCAGGCTTTGGGTGTCGGGATCGGCTATCACTACCCGCCGATTCACCTGTTGAGCCTTTACCGCGAGCGCGGCTTCAAAGAGGGCATGTTCCCGGTCGCCGAGCGGGTCGGTCGGCTGATTGTCTCGCTGCCGATGTTCACCGCGATGAGCAAAGCCGATGTCGAGCGTTCGGTGGCGGCGGTGAAAGCAGTCTTGCGGTCTTGACTCGGCCTTTGTAGGAGCTGCCGCTGGCTGCGATCTTTTGACTTTGATTTTTTACAAACAAAAGCAAAAGATCGCAGCCTGCGGCAGCTCCTGCAGGGCGAGCATTACTCGCCGATGGCAGCCTTGTAGCCGGCGGCATCCAGCAGTTTTTCCAGATCGGCGGTGTTGCTTGGCTTGAGCTTGAAGATCCACGCTCCGTACGGATCGCTGTTGAGCAGTTCCGGCGAAGCGCTCAGGTCTTCGTTGACCGCGATCACTTCACCGGCAATCGGAGAGTAGATATCAGAAGCGGCTTTAACCGATTCAACGACACCCGCCTGATCTTCAGCGGCAAACACGTTGCCGACTTCGGTCAACTCGACGAAAACCACATCACCCAGCGCTTCCTGCGCGTGATCGCTGATGCCCACGGTGACGGTGCCATCGGCTTCCAGACGTGCCCATTCGTGACTTTCGGCAAAACGCAGGTCGGCAGGGATATTGCTCATGTTCTGTGTCCTCAGGAAATTGTCAGCGGTCGTTAACCGCTGGAAAAGATTAGATCAAGGTTTTGCCGTGGCGTACGAAGGTCGGTTTGACCACCCGGACCGGGTACCACTTGCCACGAATTTCCACTTCAGCGCGGTCGGCAGTTGCCATCGGCACGCGCGCCAGTGCTATCGACTTGCTAAGCGTAGGAGAGAAACTACCACTGGTGATCTCCCCTTCGCCAACATCGGCGATGCGGACCACCTGATGGGCGCGTAAAACACCGCGCTCTTCAAGGACCAGACCGACCAGTTTGTGCTGTACACCAGCGACTTGCTCGGCTTCCAGGGCCTTGCGCCCGATGAACTGCCGGGTAGCAGGCTCCCAGGCGATGGTCCAGGCCATATTGGAGGCCAGGGGTGAAACATCCTGCTGGATGTCCTGACCGTAAAGGTTCATGCCGGCTTCGACCCGCAAGGTATCCCGCGCGCCAAGTCCGATGGGAGAAATCCCGGCACCGACCAGATCGTTGAAGAATCCGGGCGCCTGATTCGCCGGCAGAATGATTTCCAGGCCGTCTTCGCCGGTATAACCGGTGCGCGCGATGAACCAGTCACCATCGGGCAGGCCTTCGAAGGGCTTGAGGAGCTGGATCAGGTTGCCGCGGGACTGGTTGACCAGCTCGGCAATCTTTTGCCGGGCATGAGGGCCCTGGATGGCCAGCATCGCCAACTCGGAGCGCTCGCGAAGCTGCACGTCGAAACCGTCGAGATGCGCTTGCATCCAGGCCATGTCCTGATCACGGGTGGAGGCGTTGACCACCAGGCGATAGCCCTCGTCGAGACGGTAGACGATCATGTCGTCGACGATGCCGCCCTGCTCGTTGAGCATGGTGCTGTACAACGCACGGCCGGGGCTGTGCAGGCGTTCGACATCATTGGCCAGCAAATGCTGAAGCCAGGCTTTGGCCTGGGGGCCGCCGACGTCGATAACGGTCATGTGGGATACATCGAAGACACCGCAATCGCGGCGCACCTGATGGTGTTCCTCGACCTGCGATCCATAATGCAGAGGCATGTCCCAACCGCCAAAATCGACCATCTTTGCGCCGAGCGCGAGATGAAGGTCATACAGAGGCGTACGCTGTCCCATGGGTTTCTCCTTCCGGGCGTGGCGAAGGTGCGGGCAAGTGCTGCACGGACTGAATGCCTTGAAACAAAGGGCCTTTAGCCGATTTCAGCTACCTGGTCTGTCAGACGGACCGCACCGAATGCCGCGCATTGTAGCCGCAAGGTGTAGGACTGACACCTAGCTGTTTCGATGCGCTGAGCGCCGGATCAATCCGATGACCGGCAGCAGCCCGACCAGCACCAGGGTCAACGCTGGCAAAGATGCCCTCGCCCACTCTCCTTCGCTGGTCATTTCAAAGATCCGCACCGCCAGCGTGTCCCAGCCAAACGGGCGCATCAGCAGGGTCGCGGGCATTTCCTTGAGCACGTCGACGAACACCAGCAGCGCCGCGCTCAAGGTGCCGGGCAACAACAATGGTAGATACACTTTGAAAAACAGTCGTGGCCCACTGACGCCAAGGCTACGTGCCGCTTCGGGCAAAGATGGCCGTATACGCGCCAGGCTGCTTTCCAGCGGTCCGTAGGCCACCGCAATGAAGCGCACCAGATAGGCCAGCAATAACGCTGACAGACTGCCCAGCAGCAGCGGCTTGCCCGCGCCACCGAGCCAGCTCGAGAGCGGGATCACCAGCTCGCGATCCAGGTAGCTGAACGCCAGCATGATCGACACCGCCAGCACCGAACCCGGCAAGGCGTAACCCAGGTTGGCCAGACTGACCCCGGAACGAATGACCCGGGTGGGCGCCAGGCGTCGGGCAAACGCCAGCAACAAGGCGACGCTGACGGTGATCAACGCCGCCATCGCCCCCAGGTACAAGGTATGGACGATCAACCCGGTGTAGCGCTCGTCGAGATCGAAGCGCCCGCGCTGCCAGAACCACACCGCCAATTGCAGCATCGGGATAACAAAAGCGCAGGCAAACACCAGGCCGCACCAGGTCGAGGCCGCCAGTGCCTTGAAGCCTCGCAGGTGATACAGCGCCTTGGCCCGTGGCCGCTCGTTGGCCGCCCGGTTGGCCCCGCGAGCACGTCGCTCGCCGTACAGCACCAGCATCACCACCAGCAGCAACAAGCTGGCCAGTTGCGCGGCGGAAGACAGGCTGAAAAAACCGTACCAGGTCTTGTAGATGGCCGTGGTGAAGGTATCGAAGTTGAACACCGACACGGCGCCGAAATCCGCCAGGGTTTCCATCAGCGCCAATGCCACGCCCGCACCGATGGCCGGCCGCGCCATGGGCAATGCCACGCGCCAGAACGCTTGCCAGGGCGATTGACCCAGGACCCGCGCCGCTTCCATCAGGCCTTTGCCCTGGGCGAGGAAGGCCGTGCGGGCCAGCAGATACACATAGGGATAGAACACCAGCACGAGCACCACAATCACCCCGCCCGTGGAACGCACACGCGGCAGCCGCAGACCGCTGCCGAACCATTCGCGCAGCAGGGTTTGCACGGGCCCGGCAAAATCCAGCAGGCCGACGAAGACGAAGGCCAGCACATAGGCCGGGATCGCGAAGGGCAGCATCAGCGCCCAGTCCAGCCAGCGCCGGCCGGGGAATTCGCAAAGGCTGGTCAGCCAGGCAAGGCTGACACCCAGCAGGGTGACGCCCACACCAACGCCGAGCACCAGGGTCAGGGTATTGCCCAGCAAGCGCGGCATCTGCGTGTCCCACAGGTGGGACCAGATTTGAACGTCGATGGTTTGCCAGGAAAGCAGCAGGACGCTCAGGGGCAACAGGACCAGCGCAGCGATGGCGAAGACGACGGGATACCAGCGGCGTTGGGCGGGGTGGGCCACAGGCTTGATTCTCTACTATTAATGGGTGAAATCGACACTGTAGGAGCGAGCATGCTCGCGAAAAACGTCAACGATAACGCGGGGAATCAGACGGCCCGCGGTGCCCTGACGTTCATCGCGAGCAAGCTCGCTCCTACAGAGGCAAAAGCACGGGGTACTCAAATAAAACGCCCCGCATGGGCGGGGCGCAGTATAACGGTCGACTTAGTTCCAGCCAGCCTTGTCCATCAGACGAATCGCCTCAGCCTGGCGCTTGCCGGCAATTTCCACAGGCAAGGTATCAGCGATGAACTTGCCCCATGCGGCGACTTCAGCCGATGGTTGCACGGCCGGGTTGGCCGGGAACTCCTGGTTCACGTCGGCAAAGATCTTCTGCGCTTCAGGCGTGGTCATCCACTCCACCAGGGCCTTGGCCGCTTCCGGGTGTGGCGCGTGTTGGGTCAGGCCGATACCCGACAGGTTGATGTGTACGCCACGGTCGGCCTGGTTCGGCCAGAACAGTTTCACCGGCAGTTCCGGCTTCTGCTTGTGCAGGCGGCCGTAGTAGTAGGTGTTGACGATGCCGACATCGCACTGGCCGGCATTGATCGCTTCGAGCACGGCGGTGTCGTCGGAGAACACGTCAGTGGACAGGTTCTTGACCCAGCCCTTGAGGATTTCCTCGGTCTTGTCGGCGCCGTGCACTTCGATCATGGTCGCGGTCAGTGACTGGTTGTAGACCTTCTTCGCCGTACGCAGGCACAGGCGGCCTTCCCATTGCTTGTCGGCCAGTGCTTCGTAGGTGGTCAGTTCGCCCGGCTTCACACGGTCAGCGGAGTAGGCAATGGTCCGCGCCCGCAGGCTCAGGCCGGTCCAGGCGTGGGAGGCGGCCCGGTACTGCAGCGGAATGTTGGCGTCGATGGTTCTCGAGGTGAACGGCTGGAGGATGCCCATCTGCTCGGCTTGCCAGAGGTTGCCGGCATCGACGGTCAGCAGCAGGTCCGCCGGCGTATTCGCGCCCTCGGCCTTGAGCCGCTGCATCAGCGGCGCTTCCTTGTCGGTGATGAACTTCACCTTCACGCCGGTCTTGGCGGTGTAGGCATCGAATACTGGCTTGATCAGCTCGTCGATACGCGAGGAGTAGACCACCACCTCGTCAGCGGCCTGGGCGGCGGTGCTGCCAATCAGGGTCAGGGCCAGTGCAGTCAGTAGACGCTTCGGTGCCAACATGGGAGCGGTCTCTCGATTGAAAAATGAGGCCAAATGATAAGGACTCACATTTAGCTTCTCAATCGAAGCTGGCTGCGGAGGAGTTACCGGATGTTGCACCGCCTGGAATTCTTGGTGCTTGTGCTGACGCCTTCGCGGGCAAGCCCGCTCCCACAGGTTTTTTGGTGTACACAAATTTGATGTTTCACACCGGCCACTGTGGGAGCGGGCTTGCCCGCGAAGAGGCCAGCAGCCTCAACGCAGAAATCAGGGCTTGGCGAGTGCCGGCAAATCCCCGGTCAACCCCAGCGCTTCACGCACGAACAAGGCCTTGGCTTCCGGCATCTTCTCAACCATTTTCAACCCGGTATTACGCAACCAGCGCACCGGCAACGGATCCGCCTGGAACAAGCGCTCGAAGCCTTCCATCGCCGCCATCAGCGCCAGGTTGTGCGGCATGCGCCGACGCTCGTAACGGCTGAGGACTTTCACATCCGCCAGGCGTTCACCACGGGTTGCCGCTTGCAGCAACACTTCGGCCAGCACGGCGGCATCGAGGAATCCGAGGTTCACACCCTGCCCGGCCAACGGGTGAATGGTGTGGGCCGCGTCGCCGATCAACGCCAGGCCTTCAGCCACATAACGCTTGGCATGCCGCTGGCGCAGGGGCACACACAGGCGCGGGTCGGCGCTGAGCACTTCACCGAGTCGCCCCTCGAAGGCTCGCTCCAGTGCCTTGCAGAAACCCTGGTCATCCATCGCCATCAAGCGCTCGGCTTCGCCGGGTGTGGTCGACCAGACGATCGAGCACCAATCCTGTTCGCCGTCGCGCTCCAGCGGCAGAAACGCCAACGGACCGTTGTCGGTGAAGCGCTGCCAGGCCGTCATCTGGTGCGGCTTGGCGCAACGCACGCTGGTGACGATGGCGTGGTGCAGATAATCCCATTCGCGGGTCGCGACCCCGGCCAGGCGCCGCACGGCCGAGTTGGCGCCATCCGCTGCGATCACCAACGGCGCGCGCAGGGTGCGGCCATCGGCCAGGGTCAGCAACCAGTCATCGCCGGAGCGACGCATCTGTTCCAGCCGTGCATTGGCCAGCAAGCCCAGGTCACAGTCGTGCAGACGCTCGAGCAAGGCATCCTGGACCACTCGGTTTTCGACGATATGCCCCAGCACCTCGGCATGCACGCTGGCCGCCGAGAAGTGGATTTGCCCGGTGCCGCTGCCATCCCAGACCTGCATGTCGGTGTAGGGGCTGCTGCGCCGCCCGGCGATGCCGTCCCAGACGCCAAGGCGTTCGAGAATCCGCTGGCTGGCAGCCGACAAGGCACTTACGCGCGGCTCAAACGCGGCCTGAGCGTTGAAGGGTTTGACACTCATGGGGCTGCCGTCCAACAGCAGGACTTCCAGCCCGCTGTTCTGCAACGCCAGCGCCAAAGCGCTGCCGACCATTCCGGCCCCGACAATCAGCAGATCTGCGCGCATTTCCATGCTTTAAGCCTGTCTCTCTTGCGGCTTGAGCCGCACGTAAAGGTTTTTTATCAATCGTGCCTTGTCAAACCGGTGCATCAGCCTGCTACGCATCCGGTCGTGTCCCCAGCCCCATTGCCTGTCGGGCAAACCAGCGTTTGGCCGGTGGCAGCAGGTCGAGGCCGAGCAAGCCGATGTTGCGACCCAGGGACACCAGCGGCTGGGTACTGCCGAACAGGCGTGTGACCTGATCGGAGAAGCCCACGGTGAGGTCCTGGTCAAGACGCTGACATTCTCGATAGGCCTGCAAGGTGGCAAAGTCGCCCAAGGGTTTTTCGCTGGCGAGCAAGGCATCGGCCAGGGCCTGGGCATCGCGCAGGGACAGGTTGAACCCCTGGCCGGCAATCGGATGCAGGCTGTGCGCCGCGTTACCGAGAATCGCCAGATGCGGGCGCACCTGTTCCTCAGCCTCGACCAGTGTCAGCGGATACAGGTGTCGTGCACCGACTTGTTTCAATGTACCAAGGCGATAACCGAAGACGCCCTGCAATTCACTGAGGAAACTGCGCTCATCAAGGGCTGCCAGGCGTTGCGCGTCCATGCCCAGACGGGTCCAGACCAGTGCACAGCGGTTTTCCGGCAGTGGCAGCAACGCCATCGGGCCTTCGTCGGTGAAACGCTCGAAGGCCATGCCGTTGTGGGCCTCGCTCGGGGTGATGTTGGCGATCAGCGCGCTCTGGTTGTACGGACGCTTGCGGATGCCGATCCCCAACTGCTCGCGCAGGCCGGAGCGGCCGCCATCGGCGAGCACCGCGAGGTCGCATTCCAGGGTGGTTTCATCATTGAGGGTCAGGCGATAGCCATCGGTCAGCGGCTCCATGCGGGTGACTTCCGCCGGGCAGCGCCAGCTGATCACGTCCTTATCCAAGCCTTGCCACAGGCATTGGCCGAGCCAGGCGTTTTCAACGACATAACCCAGCGCCGGAACACCCTCTTCCATCGCCGACAACCGCGCCGTCGAGAATCGACCACGGTCGGAAACATGAATCTGCTTGATCGGTTCGGCGCGGCGCGAGACTTCCTGCCAGACGCCCAGGCGTTGGTAAATCTGCCGCGAGCCAAAGGACAGCGCCGAAGAACGAGCGTCGTAACTCGGTTGATACGTATCCCCCGGGGCGAACGGCTCGATCAGCACGATCTTCCAGCCTCGGGCCTTGGCCCCGGCCTGCAAGGCCAGCGCCAGACTCGCACCGACCAGCCCGCCACCGATAATTGCCAGGTTGACTCGACTCATGCCGCTTGTGTCCGTGCTTGCGCCATCAGGGCCTCGATTTCGCTGACAGTTTTAGGGACGCCACCCGTCAATATTTCACAGCCGGTTCTGGTGACCACTACGTCGTCCTCGATGCGCACGCCAATGCCGCGCCATTTCTTCGCAACATTCTGGTTGTCCGGGGCGATATAGATCCCCGGCTCCACGGTCAACGCCATGCCGACTTCCAGTACGCGCCACTCGCCGCCGACCTTGTACTCGCCGACATCGTGCACATCCATGCCCAGCCAATGGCCGGCGCGGTGCATGTAAAACGCCTTGTAGGCTTCGCTTGCGATCAACTCGTCGACGTCGCCCCGCAACAGCCCCAGCTTGACCAGCCCGGCGGTGATGACCCGGACCGTGGCCTCGTGCGCCTGGTTCCAGTGTTTGTTCGGGGCGATTTCGGCAAAGGCGGCTTCCTGGGAGGCCAGCACCAATTCGTAAATCGCTTTCTGTTCCGCTGAATACTTTCCGCTGACAGGAAAGGTCCGGGTGATGTCGCTGGCGTAGCAGTCGATCTCGCACCCGGCGTCGATCAGCACCAGGTCACCGTCCTTGAGCAGCGCGTCATTCTGCTGGTAATGCAGGATGCAGCTGTTGCGCCCGGCCGCGACGATCGACCCGTAGGCCGGCATCTTCGCCCCGCCCTTGCGGAATTCGTAATCGAGTTCGGCTTCCAGGCTGAATTCGTGCAACCCGGCGCGACAGGCCTGCATAGCCCGTACATGCGCCTGGGCGGAAATCCGCGCTGCCTCGCGCATCACTTTCACTTCTGCCGCCGATTTATACAGGCGCATGTCGTGCAGCAGATGATCCAGGGCAACGAATTCGTTCGGCGGCTGGGCACCGAGGTTGGCCTTGGAGCGGATCACGTTGATCCATTCCATCAGGTGGCGGTCGAATTCGGGGTTGCTGCCCATGGCCGAGTACACCCGGTCACGGCCTTCGATCAGGCCCGGCAGGATGTCGTCGATATCGGTGATGGGGAAGGCGTCATCGGCGCCGAAGTCGCGAATCGCCCCTTCCTGCCCGGCGCGCAGGCCATCCCACAATTCGCGCTCGGCGTTGCGCTCGCGGCAGAACAGGATGTATTCGCCATGCACGCGCCCCGGCATCAGTACCAGTACGGCCTGGGGCTCGGGAAAACCGCTGAGGTACTGGAAGTCGCTGTCCTGGCGGTAGACGTGCTCGACGTCGCGGTTACGAATGGCCACCGCGGCGGCGGGCAGGATGGCGATGCTGTTGGGTTCCATCTGCGCCATCAGGGCCTTGCGGCGACGGCTGTATTCCGATTTCGGGATGTGGATCATGGGCAGATGGCGTTCCCTGGCAAACGATTAGTGCAGCGACGGTTTGGCGGCGGTCGGCACGTCTTTCTTGGTCTCGGAGAACAGCAACAGCGGCGCGACGCGCAGGTACTCCATGACTTCCATATAGTCGTTTTCGCCGTCGTCGGACTCTTCCAGCGCGTCTTGCACCTGGGAGATGGCTGCCAGATCCTGCAGCACCTCGGTGGCCTCGGTGCTCAGGGCGCTGCTGTCACGGCAGTTCAGACCGAAACCGCTGAGGAAACCCTGGCACCATTGGCCCAGGGCGGCGGCACGCTCGGTGAGCGGAGCGTCGTCGGTTGGCAACAGCAGAACGACGGTCACGTCATCGCCGGTGAGCTCGCCTTTTACCATCTCTTGCAGGCCGATCAGGGCGTTGCGAACGTTGTCCTGCGGCTCGCTTTCGAGCAGTTCGGCGGCGTCGATCAGCCAGCCTTCGGCGTCGAAACCGGCACCGGCGCAGCTGCGGCCGAGCAACAGGCCGTGCAGTTCGGCAGGCGAGACGTTGTGGCCGCTGGAAGTCAGCAGGGTGGCGAAGCCTTGGTACGGGGAATTCTGAATGGTCATGGGCAGCTAGGCGCCAGACGGCGCTATGTCTAGAATGAAGGCCTTGTATCCTACATCGACTACCCCTGTAGGAGCGAGCTTGCTCGCGATGAACCCGAGAACGCCGCGGATTGTCAGGGACCCAGCGTTATCGTTGGCGACCATCGCGAGCAAGCTTGCTCCTACAGCCACCACCCATCAGACAGTGAAGACAATGGAAGACACCGACCTGCAAGCGCTGATGGCCAGACTCGAACTGCTGATTACCCGAGTCGAGCAACTTAAGAGTCAAAACGGACTCTTACTAGCTCAGGAAAAGACCTGGCGCGAGGAACGCGCGCATCTCATTGAAAAAAACGAAATCGCCCGGCGTAAGGTCGAGTCGATGATTTCGCGCCTCAAGGCCCTGGAGCAAGACTCATGAGTTCAAGCAATAGCGTCACCGTGCAGATTCTCGACAAAGAGTATTCGATCATCTGCCCTCAGGAAGAGCGCAGCAACCTGGTCAGCGCCGCCCGTTATCTGGACGGCAAGATGCGCGAGATCCGCAGCAGCGGCAAAGTCATCGGCGCCGACCGTATCGCCGTGATGGCTGCGCTGAACATCACCCACGACCTGCTGCACAAGGAAGATCGCCCGGATGTTCAGGTCAGCGGCTCGACCCGCGAGCAGGTTCGCGACCTGCTCGATCGCGTCGATCTGGTCCTCGCGACCGATCCGGACGTCACCAAAGGCTGATTCGCGTCGCCGCTTGCGGTATACTGCCATCACTCCCTGGGGTGTTTGCCAGTTGGCGATGTCCCTGAGCCGATTTGCTATACCCTGGAGGTTGCACGTTGGGCTGGTGTGCATGTCCGCTAGACGGAAAGCCTTAAAGCCTACTGCATCTTCCACCTTGAACTTTCGGGTTCAAGGGCTAAGTCGACAGCGACACATTCGGGGAGCCTGATTCCAGTCCAATGCCGGTTTAAATACCGGCATTGGCGTTTTTGCGGGTACGCTTTGTGTATCCGTCCTGCCGAAGTCCGAATCCATGACCGAACCTGCGCTGCTTCCCCGCCCGCAACTTCGACGCATGCTGCGCAAGGCCCGTCGCGCACTGACACCCAGTCAGCAGCGCCAGGCCGCTCGCGGGCTGTACAAGCAATTGGCCCAGCAACCGCTGTTCCGCCGCGCCCGACATATCTCGCTCTATCTGCCGACCGACGGTGAAATTGATCCGCGCCTGTTGCTGCGTGCCGCACAGCGCCGGGGCAAGGCCACCTATCTGCCGGTGCTGAGTGCCTGGCCGCGAACCAAAATGGTGTTCCAGCGCATCCGGCCAGGGGAGAAACTCAAACCCAACCGCTTCCGCATTCTCGAACCACGGGCCAACCTCGCCCGACAGCGCAGGATCTGGGCACTGGACCTGGTGCTGTTGCCATTGGTGGGGTTTGACGATGTTGGCGGACGCCTGGGGATGGGCGGCGGCTTCTATGATCGAAGCCTGGCTTACCTGGCGCGCCGCAATGACTGGCGCAAGCCGACGCTGTTGGGGCTGGCCCATGAATGTCAAAAGGTGGAGCGACTGGCTCAGGCGAGCTGGGATGTGCCGCTGCAGGGAACGGTGACAGACAAGGCCTGGTATTACGCAGGCTAGGCGCCACTTCGATCAGCGACGCCGGGACAACAGGATCAGCGCTTGAAGGCTGTCGACTGTTGCTGCAATTGGGCGAGTTCGACCGGCGCATCGGTCTTGCTGGCCCACAGGCTTTGGGCATAGCCGGTGGTCACGACGCCAAGGCCAAACAAAATGACCAAAATCCATAGTAAATCCGGTTTGCGTTTCATCGATTGCCCCCCAAAGGCAGATCTACACGATGACAGCAGCGGTTTCCGTTTGTAGGCCGTGCAGCAGCGTCAAGCTTTAAAGGCCGGCATTTTGCGACAACGTGAACCGCTGCGCAAATGCTGACGTCAACCGACTGTCGGTTTGTCATAAAATTGCCGAAAAGCGGCTCAATCACCCCGCAAGGAGCAAAAGACATGGCCTATTGGCTGATGAAATCCGAGCCCGACGAACTCTCGATCAAAGGGCTGGAAAAGCTCGGCAAAGCGCGCTGGGACGGGGTTCGCAACTACCAGGCACGCAACTTCCTGCGGGCCATGGCCGTGGGGGATGAGTTCTTTTTCTATCATTCCAGTTGCCCGGAGCCAGGCATCGCCGGCATCGGCAAGATTGTCGAAGCCGCTTATCCGGACCCGACGGCACTGGAACCTGAAAGTCATTACTACGACCCAAAGGCAACGGCGGAGAAAAACGCCTGGAGCGCGATCGATGTCGCCCATGTCGAAACGTTTGCCCGGGTGCTGAAGCTGGATTACCTGAAGCAGCAGACGGCGCTGGCCGAATTGCCGCTGGTGCAGAAAGGTTCGCGGCTGTCGGTGATGCCGGTGACGCCGGAGCAGTGGGCGGCGGTGATATCGCTCAAGCCGTAAGGTTCTCGGTGCCCATCCAAATGCCATCGCGGGCAAGCCCGCTCCCACAGTGGCTTCTGGTGCTCACAAAATTTGTGTTCACCGCTAATCCTTGTGGGAGCGGGCTTGCTCGCGAAGAGGCCGGTACAGGCGCCAGAAGCCTTATTGAATGATCAGGTTGTTGAACAAAAGATCCTCAACCACCGGCTTGCCGGTTTCGTCGTTCATCACTTGCTGGGTCTGTTTCAGGGCTTCCTGACGCAGCTTTTCCTTGGCCTCGACATTGTTCATGGTTTCGGTGGTCTGCTGGGCGAACAGCGCGACCAATTGGTTGCGGATCAAGGGTTCATTGGCCTTCACCGCCTTGGCAGCCTCGTCACCGGTCACCCGCAACGCCACATCGGCCTTGTAGACTTTCAGTTTCGGTGTGCCGTCCAGCCCGTAGTTACCCACGAACGGCGGGTTCAGGGTGATGTAACTGACCTTCGGAGCTGTATCTTCTTTGGCTTCTTCGGCCACCACTGCCACAGGCAGGGACAGGGCCAGCAACAACATGATCCACGCTTTCACAATTCACTCCTTATCCGGTTTGCGGCCTAGCATAACGACCCGCCATGCAAGCACAAGCTTATGGCTGACTATCAGGGCCGGGCATGCTCGTTGACCCTTCGACCCACACACCTACACTTATCGGCCATCACTCCCAAAGGAATAGCCCTGATGAAAGCCGTGCTGTGCAAAGCCTTCGGCCCTGCCGAATCGCTGGTGCTGGAAGACGTCGCCAGTCCTGTCGCGAAGAAGAATGAAATCCTGCTGGACGTGCACGCCGCCGGGGTCAATTTCCCCGACACGCTGATCATCGAGGGCAAGTACCAGTTCAAGCCGCCCTTCCCGTTTTCCCCGGGTGGGGAAGCGGCCGGCGTGGTCCGCGAAGTCGGCGAGAAGGTCAGCCATCTGAAAGTCGGTGACCGGGTCATGGCCCTGACCGGCTGGGGCAGCTTTGCCGAACAGGTCGCCGTACCGGGCTACAACGTGTTGCCGATTCCGCCCTCCATGGACTTCAACACCGCCGCCGCCTTCAGCATGACCTACGGCACCTCGATGCACGCCCTCAAGCAGCGTGGCAACCTGCAACCGGGCGAAACCCTGCTGGTGCTGGGGGCTTCCGGTGGTGTCGGCCTGGCGGCAGTGGAAATCGGCAAAGCCATGGGTGCCCGGGTGATTGCCGCAGCCAGCAGCGCGGAAAAGCTCGCCGTAGCCAAGGCCGCCGGTGCCGATGAACTGATCAACTACAGCGAAACCAGCCTCAAGGACGAAATCAAGCGCCTGACCGACGGCCAGGGCGCCGACGTGATCTACGACCCGGTGGGCGGCGATCTGTTCGACCAGGCCATCCGCGCCATCGCCTGGAACGGCCGCCTGCTGGTGGTCGGCTTCGCCAGCGGGCGCATCCCCGAACTGCCGGTCAACCTGGCGCTGCTCAAAGGCGCGGCGGTGCTCGGCGTATTCTGGGGCTCCTTCGCCCAACGCCAACCGCAGGATAACGCGGCGAACTTCCAGCAACTGTTTGGCTGGTTTGCCGAAGGCAAGCTGAAGCCGCTGGTGTCGCAGGTGTATCCACTGGGTAATGCGGCGCAGGCGATCAATGATCTTGGCCAGCGTAAAGCAGTCGGGAAAGTGGTGGTGCAGGTTCGCTGAATCCGGCAAAGGGCCCGGACCTCTGCTAATGGGTCCAGGCTCTTTTCCTACAGTAACTGGCGGATATCTTCCGGCAAAAACCTTACATACCTGGAAACGGGGTTGTTCGAGCATTGCCTGATAATGATCGGCACCTTTCTGTTCATTTCGGCGATCAATGACAGACGCCGTTCGGTTGGCAGTGTTGCCGTGGAAAACGCGTTCGACAGATAAGCCCGGACGTAATGGAACGCGGTGGAATCGATCCACTCGTGCTCCGGGGTACGCGCCAGCGCCTCATTGAGATCGCGGCACCTCAATGCCTTGAGCCGCTGGTTGAGATGCAGCGGTAGATACACATCAAACCCGAATATCATCGGCGCAATGACTTCCTGCTCTTCAGGTTTGTCACCCTCAACGGTCCATGGCTTGAACCGCCACTTCGCTATGGCGACCCGGGCCGCCTCGGCGAAATCAGGGTGATCGCTTTGCAAAATGCTCACCTTGCTGACCGAGCCGTTGGCATGTGCCACGAACCTGACCCGGACATTACCGGTGATTCCAGCCCGGTGCAGCGCCGGTGGGTAAATCGGCTTGGGGTTGTTTTCCGGTATCAGGAACACCTCACCTGCGCGGCTTTCAACAGACCAGACAAACAGCAGCACCACGAACACAAACCACCGCATCCTCCTCTCCCCCGCACCTTAAACGCCACAGTCGGCTTTACGGCCAAGGTTAAAGCTCAAGGGTGCGGCACTGAAGGTCACGGCTTCCGGTAACAGAGCAGGACATTTCCCAAAGAATTGCCCTACCCGGGACAGATCAGTCGCGTAAAGCATGGGTGGGTAACGCTTCCTACAACGCCCTTCACTTACACCTGAGCGACATGTTCATAAAGGAACACGCGATATCCAACATTTCCGCTTTTTTGCCGATGAGAACCGGTGCTATTTTCGGTAACGAAACTGTAACATTCGCATCCGCAGTCAAAACAAGAAATTTGGAGCTCTTGAATGTTTGCTTTCTTTCGTCCTGCCGCACATCAGGCTCCATTGCCTGAAGAAAAAATAGACAGCACCTATCGACGCCTGCGCTGGCAGATCTTCGCCGGCATCTTCATTGGCTATGCCGGTTACTACCTGCTGCGCAAGAACTTCTCCCTGGCCATGCCCTACCTGATCGACGAGGGTTACTCCCGCGGTCAGCTGGGTCTGGCGATGTCCGCCATCGCGATTGCGTACGGCCTGTCGAAGTTCCTCATGGGCCTGGTGTCCGACCGTTCCAACCCGCGTTTCTTCCTGCCGTTCGGCCTGTTGGTGTCGGCCGGAGTGATGTTCATTTTCGGTTTCGCGCCCTGGGCAACGTCCAGCGTGACCATGATGTTCATTCTGCTGTTCATCAACGGCTGGGCGCAGGGCATGGGTTGGCCGCCGAGTGGCCGGACCATGGTGCACTGGTGGTCGCAGAAGGAACGTGGCGGCGTGGTGTCGGTGTGGAACGTGGCGCACAACGTCGGCGGCGGCCTGATCGGCCCGCTGTTCCTGATCGGCATGGGCCTGTTCAATGACTGGCATGCGGCGTTCTACGTGCCGGCAGCAGTGGCACTGGCGGTAGCGGTGTTTGCCTTTGTGACCATGCGCGACACCCCGCAATCGGTTGGCCTGCCGCCCATCGAGCAGTACAAGAACGACTATCCGGAAGGCTACGATGCCAGTCACGAAGAGGAATTCAGCGCCAAGGAAATCTTCGTCAAATACGTGCTGCGCAACAAAATGCTCTGGTACATCGCCATGGCCAACGTCTTTGTCTATCTACTGCGCTACGGCGTGCTGGACTGGGCACCGACCTACCTCAAGGAAGCCAAGGGCTTCACCGTGGATAAAACCTCGTGGGCGTATTTCTTCTACGAGTGGGCAGGTATCCCGGGCACGCTGCTGTGCGGCTGGATGTCGGACAAGATCTTCCGTGGCAACCGCGGCCTGACCGGCATGGTGTTCATGGCGCTGGTGACGGTCGCGACGCTGGTTTACTGGCTCAACCCGGCCGGCAACCCGATGATCGACATGATCGCGCTGCTTTCCATCGGCTTCCTGATCTACGGCCCGGTCATGCTGATCGGCCTGCAGGCGCTGGAGCTGGCCCCGAAGAAAGCGGCCGGTACGGCGGCGGGCTTCACCGGCCTGTTCGGTTACCTGGGTGGATCGGTCGCGGCCAGTGCAGCGATGGGCTACACCGTGGACCATTTCGGTTGGGACGGCGGTTTCGTGCTACTGGTGGGCGCCTGCCTGCTGGCGATGGTCTTCCTGGCCCCGACGCTACGTCACAAACAAGTCGCCAGTCAGGGCCGCGAAGCACTCGCTTGATCGGCCTTTGATTTACAGCGCTTGAGCCGCGCCTCCAGATTCCGGTCTGGCATGGCGTGGCTACGCAGGGCGTGCGCGGTCTGCTCGACATAATCGCGAGTGGTGCCGTAACGCCCGCAAGCGTTTTCGAACACATGGCTCAGCACATGGTCCGGCAGGTTACCGGCATAGCTGGGCAGATGTCGCTCCAGCACAAACCCCAAGGCCTGAACCTGGCTGCCATCTTCGAGTCGGCAGTTGAGCCAGTGCGGGCGGTAGGAAGGAAATGGCATCTCTCGCTGCCAAAGTGCGTACAGCGACGCTTCGAGTTGCTCTTCGGGCAAGCGATAGGCGAAACCGCTGCAAGAGCCACCGCGATCCAGGCCAAACACCAGGCCGGGCATTTCCGGAGTGCCGCGATGTTCGTGGGACCACAGGTACAACCCGCGATGGTAGCCATGCACCCGGCCGCGAACCCGTTCAACCGCCGTGCATTCAGGCCGCCAGATCAACGAGCCGTAGGCAAACAGCCACACCGGCCCACCCTTGTGACGGGCCATGGTCGACTGCATCGAGCTGAGTAATTGTTCGTGGGTGAGTTGCGGCCCCAGATCGAGCCGCGGAGGGTAAGCCAGATTCAAAAAAGCAGATTCGATGGCGCTCATGGCGAATAGCGTTCAGCTCCCCGCGGGTGAAGAATTACTTAATAGAACGCACGGCTGTAACAATAAGGCACATAAGTTTTAAGGCAATTTGAATGCCATGGCACAGTTCTTAATTAATTGCCTGGATGAAATATAACCTACCGGAATTTATATAAGTTTATAAATACCGATAGGCTATATAGCAGGTTATAAACCTATAACCCTGTAGGAGCGAGCTTGCTCCGGGCGGCGTTCCGACGATGGACTCAAGAACGCTGCGGGCAGCCTGACTTCCCGCGTAATCGTTAACGACCATCGCGAGCAGGCTCGCTCCTACGGGAGGGTGTAGCATCAGGATCTAGGTGCGTAGGCAAACACGTCGGCGCGCATCTGATGGGCGTCCATTCCCGCCTCTACCAGTGCATCCAGCGTGCCGTAGACCATGGCCGGCGAGCCACTGGCGTACACATGCAGCGGCTTGAGGTCCGGGAAATCTTCACAGACCGCTTCATGCAACATGCCGCAACGCCCTTCCCAACCGCATTGGTCGCTGACGACCTTGTGCAGGAACAGGTTGGGCAATTTCAGCCATTCGTTCCAATGCTCGACTTGATAAAAGTCCTCTGGACGACGCACGCCCCAATACAAATGCACCGGATGCTTGAAACCCGTGGCCCGGCAATGTTCGATCAGGCCGTGGATCTGGCCCATGCCGGTGCCGGCGGCGATCAGCACGAGAGGGCCGTCCGGCAACTCCTCGAGGTGGGTATCGCCAAACGGCAACTCGACCCGCACCATGCTGTTGCGCTGGAGCTGGTCGATCAGGCTCAGCGCACTGGATTCGCGCGCCAGTACGTGGATTTCCAGGTCGCGTCCCGCATGCGGTGCCGAGGCGAGGGAGAAGGCGGACTTTTCGCCGTTCTCGCGTTCGATCATCAGGTACTGCCCGGCGTGATAACGCGGCGGTTTGCCGGCCGGAGCCCGCAGACGCACGCGCCAGGTGTCGCCGCCCACGTCCTTGCACTCAATGACCTGACACGACACGCTGCGCACTGGCAGTTCTCCCAAGGCGAGCACGCCATCCCACAGCACGATGCAGTCTTCCAGCGGCTCCGCTATGCAAGTGTAGAACTCGCCATGATCACGCACATTGCCGGCCTGCTCGACCCGACCTTCCACCAGCAGCGCCGCGCACACGTGGCAATTGCCGTTGCGGCAACTTTGCGGGCATTCGTAGCCCAGTCGTCGCGCGCCATCGAGAATCCGCTCGCCGGGCAATATCTCAAGCACTGCTCCGGAGGGCTGCAAGGTTACACGCATCAATCTATTCCTAACTGATTCCAGATGGCATCGATCCGCTGGGTCACCGCATCGTCCTTGACGATGACACGGCCCCACTCACGGGTGGTTTCGCCCGGCCATTTATGCGTGGCATCAAGGCCCATTTTCGACCCCAGGCCGGACACTGGCGAAGCGAAGTCCAGGTAGTCGATCGGCGTGTTGTCGATCATCACCGTGTCGCGCTTGGGGTCCATGCGCGTGGTGATGGCCCAGATCACGTCGTTCCAGTCCCGGGCGTTGATATCGTCGTCGGTGACGATAACGAACTTGGTGTACATGAACTGTCGCAAAAACGACCAGACACCCAGCATTACCCGCTTGGCATGGCCCGGGTACGACTTTTTCATGGTCACGACGGCCATGCGGTACGAGCAACCTTCGGGTGGCAGGTAGAAATCGGTGATCTCCGGGAACTGCTTCTGCAGGATCGGCACGAACACTTCGTTCAGCGCGACGCCGAGGATCGCCGGCTCATCCGGCGGACGGCCGGTGTAGGTACTGTGGTAGATCGGCTTGATCCGGTGGGTGATGCGCTCGACGGTGAACACCGGGAAGCTGTCGACTTCGTTGTAGTAACCGGTGTGGTCGCCGTACGGGCCTTCATCGGCCATCTCGCCCGGATGGATCACGCCTTCAAGGATGATTTCGGCGGTGGCCGGCACTTGCAGGTCGTTGCCGCGGCATTTCACCAGCTCGGTGCGG
>Ga0209050_1000517_pt1 | contig 64833 bp, 62 predicted proteins | sample Araplavi_mTSA_r2_FD_184276 | JGI IMG/M metagenome (GOLD analysis project Ga0209050, IMG submission 184276) | Arabidopsis root microbial communities from North Carolina, USA - plate scrape MF_Cvi_mTSA_r2 (SPAdes) (version 2) | ecosystem: Host-associated > Plants > Roots > Endosphere | place: USA... | reverse complement strand
GCTGAGGTCGCCCTGGTCCTTGGCGTGGATGAATTCCTCGATATCCGGGTGGTCGCAGCGCAGCACGCCCATCTGCGCGCCGCGCCGCGCGCCGGCCGACTCGACCGTCTCGCAGGAGCGGTCGAACACCCGCAGGTACGACACCGGCCCGGAGGCGCTGGAGCGCGTGCTGGCGACCCAGGCGCCGCGCGGGCGGATGCGCGAGAAGTCGTAGCCGACGCCGCCGCCGCGGCGCATCGTCTCGGCCGCTTCGGTGAGCGCGGTGTAGATGCCGGGGTGGCCCTCGTCGTCGGTCGCGATCGAATCCCCGACCGGCTGCACGAAGCAATTGATCAGCGTGGCCGCCATCTCGGTGCCGGCGGCCGAGTTGATGCGGCCGGCGGGCACGAAGCCATGGCGTTGCGCATCGAGAAAGCGCTGCTCCCAATGCAGCCTCGCCTCCGGCGCCTCGGCCTGCGCCAGCGCGCGCGCGACGCGCCGGCGCACGTCGTCGATGCTGCGCTCGTCGCCCTTGGCGTACTTCTCGAGCAGGATCTCCTCGCTGATCGGCTGCGGCGGCAGCAGGTGGGGGGCGGTGTCGGCAGCGAGCGTGTCGGTGGTCATGGGCGGTCGGGTGGTGAAGTCGTGCCTGACGGTAGCGGCGCGCGGCGGGCAAGGTTTTGACTCGCGTCAGTGGGTGGTCGAACTCCGGCCTGCAGCAGCCAGGCGCCGCAGCGCACGCACCAGGCCGTCATGGCCGCCGCCCACAGGGCTGCTGCGACCAGGAGCAGGGCGGTGCCCGCCATCGGCCACAGCGATGCGGCCACGCGTGCGACGGCGGCGGCCTGCAGCAGCAGGAACAGGCCCAGCGTCACGCCGTCCGCCGCCAGCGACCGACCGCCGTGGGTGGCGGTGATGCGCGTGACCATCGCGATCAGCAGGCTGCCGGCGTGCCCGATCGCCAGCGCATGCAGCGCGGCCCGCGCGGTGCCGGCGGGCAGGCCGGGCAGGTGGGCGGCGGCGCCGAGCGCCAGCGCGACGGCCAGCCAGACGAAGCCGGTGAACAGCATCGCCACCAGCCGGCTCTTCAGGCCATGCTGTCGCCACCAGCGCCAGGCGGTGACGGCCAGCCAGGCCGCGACCAGCGCTTCGGCCACGGCGATGCTGGCCGCCCACCAGGGCGTCGCCGGCCGCCACGCGCCGACGACGGCATCGCCGCACCAGGCGAGCAGCACGGCGGCCGCCAGCCAGCCGCCCGACCTGCGGGGGAAGAACGGCAGCATGCGGTGCGATGCGGCGGTGAACACCGGCAGCACGAAGCCGCCCAGCGCGAGCGGCGGGGCCGCGTCCAGCGCGGCGGCATCGCCGGTCGCCAGTGCGACGGCGGCCTGCGCCATCGCGGCGGCACCGACGCTGCAGGCGGCCAGGATCGCGGCGGCATGGGCCTTGTCGGCCGCCCGGCTGGCGCGCAGCAGCGATGCGAGGCGCAGGCACAGGCTGGCCCAGCCCGCGGCGACCGAGGCCATCCCGGCGGCCGCGAACGTCGCATGCCCAGGCAGGCCGGCCAGCACGACGAACCAGCCGGCCACCATCGCGGCGACCGGCGCGAGCAGCCGCCGCGCCGGCAGCGCCGGCACCTGCAGCCAGCGCGGACCGGCGGTGAACAGGAAGCCGGCCATGTACAGCGGCAGGAAGCCGAGCGTCATCAGCAGCCCGTGGGCATGGCGCGGGGCCACCGCCCAGTGCGACGCGATGCCCGGCGGTGCCGCCAGCAGCGCCAGCCACCCGAGCGAGGCGACCACCAGCAGCAGGCCTGCGGCCGCGAAGCACAGCCGGTGCGGTGCGTCCAGCAGGCGCCGCACCGCGAGGCTCAATCGGCGGTGGCGGCGACTGCGGGTGTGACCGGGGCAGCGGCGGGTGCGGGCGTCAGCAGCCGCTCCATCAGCTCGTGCACGCTGCGGATCTCGCTGCCGAACGGCAGCCGTCCGACGCCGCGGAAGAACAGGCCCTTGCGCACGTCGCCGCGCAGCGCGGCGGCCAGCTGCGTGTCGATGCAGAACTGGCCCCAGTCGGCCAGCCCGTCGCGCAGGCCGCACTGGGCCAGGCAGTCGAAGGCCAGCGTGCAGCGCGGCTTGACCTGCGCGTTTTCCTTCAGCCGCGGCTCGGCCTTCAGGTAGTTGCGCAGCCACGGCGTCGCGACCGCGCGGGCCGGCAGGCCGGCCACGCTGGTGAACTCGACCAGGTCCTCGTCGCGTGCCTCGGCCAGCACGCGCTTGAAGCCCGCATGGGCATCGCCTTCGGTCGTGACGGCGAACGGCGTGCCCAGCTGCACCGCGGCCGCGCCGAGCGACTGCAGTCGCGCGATGTCGGCGAAGCTGCGCACGCCGCCGGCCGCGATCAGCGGGATCTCCTTCTCGACGCCGTGATCCCGCAGGAAGCCCAGCACCTGCGGGATCACGGTGTCGAAGTCGAAGCGCGGGTCGTGCAGGTCGCTGATGCGCGCCGCGCCGAGGTGCCCGCCGGCCAGGCCCGGGTGCTCCAGCACGATGGCGTCGGGCAGGCGCTGCTTGCGCTCCCACTTGCGCAGCAGCAGCTGCACGCCGCGGGCGTCCGACAGGATCGGCACCAGCAGCGTGCGAGGGTGCTCGCGCGCCAGCTCCGGCAGGTCCAGCGGCAGGCCGGCGCCGACGACCACCGCGTCGATGCCGCACTGCAGCGCGCAGGTCACCGAGGCCGCGTACTCGCCGACGGCGCGCATCACGTTGATCGCGAGCAGCCCGCGCCCGCCCGCCAGCGCGCGCGCCGCGTGGATCTCGCGGTCCAGCGCCACCAGGTTGGCTTCGTTGATGGCCGCTTTCGCCGCGGCGGTCGCCCATGCGGTGCCGATCGGCAGGTTGTGCGTGCGCTCCATCAGGTCCGGGTGCAGGCGCCGCAGGTCGACCGACGAGATCGTGCCGAGCGCGCCCAGGCTCGCCACCGTGCCCGCCAGGCGATGCGCGGAGATGCCCACGCCCATGCCGCCCTGGACGATCGGCAGCAGCGAGCGGCCGCCCAGGCGCAGCGGCGCCAGGCCGCTGCGTGCGAAGGTGTCTTGCAGTGTGTCGGCGGGGGCGATGGAGGGGTGCATGGCGATCGGGAGGGTGAAGGGTCGACGATAGCCAGCGCCGGCGACGCGGGGCTTGATGGGGGTCAAGGACGGGGCGCTTGCGGTCGCGGCTTGATGGAGATCAAGCGCCGTTCGGCGAGCCGCTCAGGCGCGGTCGCGGCATGCCGATCTCCCATCCGCATCCCACCGAGATCGCCAACACCATGAATCACCTGAAGGTTTCCACCCGGCTGACGCTGCTCGTCGGCTTTCTTTGCGTCCTGCTGGTCGCTTCAGGGGGCTTGAGCCTGTTCTCGGCCGCCGAGTCCGACGCGGCCTTGCGATCGGTGTACGAGGACCGGACGGTGCCGACGCAGCAGCTCGGCGCGATCAACGCGCTGCTGCTGCACAACCGCCTGGCCATCAGCGCAGCGATCCTGGAGCCGACGCCGGAGGTCATTGCCGAGCGCGGCCGGCAGATCGATGCCAATGTCGAGAAGGCCAGCGCGCTGTGGTCGGCTTACGCCGCGACGCGCATGACCGGCGAAGAGCAGGCCCTGGCCACCGCCTTCGCCGAGGAACGTCGCCGCTTCCTGCAGGAAGGCCTGTTGCCGGCGGTGCAGGCGCTGCGCCAGGGCCGTCTCGAAGACACGCGCCGGCTGCTGATCGAACGCATGCGTCCGTTGTCGGCGGCGATGGAGCGCGACCTCGACCGGCTCGGTCGCCTGCAGGTCGACGAAGCGCGGCAGGATTACACCAGCGCCGAGGCCCGCAACGCCCGGCTGCGGGTGCTGACGATCTCGGTCACGCTGGCCGCGCTCGCGATCGCGGCGGTGTCGGGCTGGTGGCTGGTGCGTGCCATCGTGCACGAACTGGGTGCCGAACCGGCGCAGGCGGCGGACCTGGCGCGCCGCGTCGCGGCCGGCGACCTGAACGTCGCGGTGACGCTGCGCGACGGCGACACCCGCAGCCTGATGGCGCAGTTGCAGGCGATGCAGGTGAACCTGCGGCGCGTGGTGTCCGACGTGCGGCAGAACTCCGACTCGGTGGCCACGGCGTCGGCGCAGATCGCACAGGGCAACGGCGACCTGTCCAGCCGGACCGAGCACCAGGCCTCGGCGCTGCAGCAGACCGCGGCGTCGATGGAGCAGCTGAGCACGACCGTGCGGCAGAACGCCGACAACGCCGGCGAGGCCGACCGCCTGGCCCGCGGTGCCAGCGAGATCGCCCGGCAGGGCGGGGACGTGGTGGAGCGCGCGGTGGCGACGATGAAGGGCATCAACGACAGCTCCCGGCGCATCGCCGACATCATCGGCGTGATCGACGGCATCGCCTTCCAGACCAACATCCTGGCGCTCAATGCCGCGGTCGAGGCGGCGCGTGCCGGCGAGTCCGGACGCGGCTTCGCGGTGGTCGCCGGCGAGGTGCGCGGCCTGGCGAAGCGTTCGGCCGACGCGGCGCGCGAGATCAAGTCGCTGATCCACGCGAGTGTCGATCGGGTCGAATCCGGCACGCAGCTGGTCGACCAGATGGGCAGCACGATGAACGACATCGTCGGCTCGATCGGCCGCGTGGCCGCCATCGTCGGCGAGATCAGCACGGCCAGCGCCGAACAGAGCAGCGGTGTCGCACAGGTCGGCGAGGCCATCCGCCAGATGGACGACGTGACCCAGCAGAACGCCGCGCTGGTCGAACAAAGTGCGGCCGCCGCGGACAGCCTGCGCCAGCAGGCCGACAAGCTGGTGCAGGCGGTGGCGGTGTTCCGCCTGGCCGGCGCCTGAGCTACGCGAGCGACAATACCCCGAGCGGGCTTTTCGTGATCGCGACCGACACGATGTAGCCGAAGCACAGCAGCGCCGCGATCCACGCGGCGGCGCGCCAGCGCCACGGCAGCCCCGGGCGCAGCGCGACGACCCCCAGCCCGATGTAGAGCACGAGGCCGGCCACCTTGGCCGCCAGCCAGGGCGCCGAGGCGGGGTGGATGCGCAGCATCCACGCGAGCGTCAACGCCGACAGCAGCAGCACCGAATCGACCAGGTGCGGCAGCGAGCGCGCGGCGCGGCCGCGCACCCAGCCGGCGCCGGCCAGCGCGGCGAGGCCCCGCACGAAGAAGCCGGCGAACGACAGCGCGACGGCGCCCTGGTGGATCAGCTTGACGGTGGCGTAGTCCATGGGGTCAACCGGCACGGCCATCGAGCCGCGCGCGAACGAGGAACGGTGCGTAGTGAAACACGAACAGCCCGAACCCGGCCGACCACAGCGCGGCCGAGGCCAGCACCGCCGCCAGCGTCCACGCCGGCCAGGCCCACGGCAGCAGCACGCGCAGCAGCGCGGCGCCCAGCACCAGCAGGTAGCAGGCGACGTCGACGCGGTCGGCCTGCAGCGGGCGGCCGGTGTGGCCGCGGCTGGTGCGGGTCATCATGCCGATCACCAGGCCGCCGAGGGCCCCGGCGGTCAGCGCATGGGTCGCGAGCGACGGGCTGGTCCAGCCCAGCGCGGCGCAGGCGCGCAGCGCCAGGTGCAGCGGGATCCACGCATACGCGGCATGCAGCACCCACACCAGCGGCGTGCGCAGCGTCTTCCACGGCCGCCACAGCGCCCAGCGCAGCGCATGCGCCAGCGCGCCGAGCAGCGCGACGCCGGCCAGCGCGAGCGGCGGCAGCGGCAGCAGGTCGACCACCAGCAGCGCCAGCACCGCGCCCAGCGCGGCCCGCTCGACGCGCGGCTCGCGCTGCGCACCGGCGCCCGGCACGCCGTTGTTGGTGAACATCGGCACCACCCGGCCGGCCATCACCGCCATGATGAACAGCACCGCGTCGAGCGCGACCTGCAGGCTGGCGAGCGGCGGCCGGTCCAGCACACCGAGCTGCGACAGGTGCATCGAGAAGTTCGCCGCGCCCAGCAGCAGGAGCAGGCCGACGAAGAAGTAGTTGCGCCGGTTGCGCGCCGCATGGAACGGAATGGCCAACGCGATGGCCGCGGCCGGCGCGAACGCGCTGTCCACCAGCGCGGCGGTCCAGCCGAACGGCGTCAGCACCAGCACGCGCCCGGCCACCCACAGCAGCGCCAGCGCGGCCAGGCCGCCACCGGTCGGGGTCGGCCGGTCGGTCCAGTTGCGGCCGGCGGTGAACAGGAAGCCCACCACCACCGCGAGCGCGAAGCCGAACAGCATTTCGTGCGCATGCCACGCCGGCCCCGACAGGTAGGGATGCGGCAACCAGCCGGCGAACTGCAGCGCCCACAGGCCGATCGACAGCGACGCGAATGCGCCGGCCAGCAGGTAGAACGGCCGGAAGCCGAGCGCCCACAGCGCGAAGCTGCGCGGGTCGACGCGGGCGGTGCGGGGATCTTCGAGCGGAATCAGCGGCATCATGGCCTCCGATGCAAGGGGCGGTGCCAGGCCAGTGCCGATCCGGCCAGCGTCACCATGAACAGCGCGAGCGCGACGGCATTCAGGGCCGTGCCGACGCTGCGCCAGGAAGGATCGACCAGGCTGCCCGGGAGGCGCAGCAGCAGCGAGGCATGCAACAGGGCCAGCGGCAGGTAGAACCACGGACCGAAGCGCAGTTTCACCCGCGCGACCGCCGGCAGGATCACCGGCGCGTGCCCCATCACCATGCTGAAGATGAAGCCCAGCCCGAGCGCATGCAGCGCCCAGTCGCGGCCCGGGCAGCCCCAGGCGACGCCGATCCACGCCACGCCGGCCACCGCGAGCCACAGGTAGCCGGCCAGCAGGCTCACCGCCATGTAGCGGGCCAAGCCATGCGCATGCCAGGTGCGGCGCGCGATGTCGAAGCGCAGCAGCCACAGCGCCAGCGCGACCAGCGTGCCGCCGTACAGCACGCCGGCTTCGAACGGCCGGCGGCCGGTCAAGGCTGCCGCGGCCAGCAGGCCCAGCAGCAGGGCCACCAGCACCGCCTGCGCCGCCGGATGGTGGCGCATCAGCCGGGCCATCTCCAGGCGCTCGGCCGCGACGGTCAGCACGATGAAGGCAAACCACCACGGCAGCGTCGGCTCGGTGGGCTGGCCGAGCGCGAACAGCAGGTTGCCGACCAGCCATGCGACGGCCGCGGGCAGCAGCAACGCCGAATGCACGGCCCACTGGCGCGCCGACACCGCGGCGCTGGCGCCGACGAACAGCGCGGCCGCGACCACGCCCAGCCAGCCGCCCACGCGGTCCAGGCCGGCCAGTAGCGCGAGGCTGCCCAGCCCCGAGGCCCACGGCGCGAGGAAGGCCCAGCCTTGCTTCAGCGCGACCGCCCGCTCGATCGCGATCGTGGTGCCGAGCAGGCCCGACAGCATCAGCGCGGCATGCTGGCCGAGCGCCAGCGGCCCCGGGCCGTTCTGCAGCCAACCGGCCCGCAGCAGCCCGGCGGCCACCGCGGCCGCCAGCGACACCGCGACCAGCAGCGCCAGGCCCAGCCGGGCGAGACCCGATGCCCGCGCGTTCACCGCTGCAGGAAGCGGCGGGCCCGCTCGCTCATCCGGTCCGGGGTCCATGCGGGCTCCCAGCACACCTCGACCGCGATCGCACAGCCGGCCGGCAGCACGCGGTCGAGCTCGTTCTCGACGTCCTCGACGATCAGGTCGATCACCGGGCAGGCCGGCGACGTCATCGTCATCCGCACCCGCGCGCCGGCGTCGTCCACCTGCAGCCCGTAGACCAGGCCCAGGTCGGTGATCGACAGCGCGAGCTCGGGGTCGACGACCCGCGCCAGCGCGGCCTGCAACGGCTTGCGCAGCGCCTCGGGGCCGTCGAAGTCGATGGGGGCGGCGTTCATGCGCACCCCGCCTGCAGCGCCGCGGGCGGCGACCGCACGAACAACACCTCGGCCAGCACCGGCGCGTTGCGCACCAGGTCGGCCAGCGTGCTGCGGTCGAGCGCGGCGTAGAAGGCCTCCAGCGCGTCGTGCAGCACGCCGCGCAGCGCGCAGACCCGCGCGATGCGGCAGGCGTCGGGCTGCTGGCCGAAGCAGTCGCCGGGGCGGGTCTGGGCTTCGGTCGCCCGCACCACCGCGCCGACGCCGATCTCGGCGGCCGGCCGGCCCAGCGCGATGCCGCCGCCGCGTCCGCGCGCGGTGCTCAGCCAGCCCCGCTGGCCGAGGAACCAGACCACCTTGGTCAGGTGGTGGGCCGAGATGCCGAACGAGCCGGCGATCTCGCGGATCGTGACCTGCCGGCCGGGCTTCGCCGCGAGGTAGATCAGCACGCGCAGGCTGTAGTCGGTGAAGCCGCTGAGCCTCATGGCTGCACCGCCCGCGCGGACGGCAGCGCTGCCGCGTCGGCGGCCGGGCGGCGCAGCAGCCGCCACGCATACACCGCCAGCAGCAGCGCGCCGCCGGCGAACACCACGTCGCCGGGCACGCGCAGCCACACCAGCGTTTCCATCACCTTCGAATGCACGACGGCCGGCGAACGCGCGAACCACATGCCCTGGTCGATGCTGGCCCAGGCCTGCCAGATGCCGGCCGGCAGCAGCGACAGGAAGACCATCATCGCGAGGCCCGCATTCATGCCCCACCACGCCGGTGCCAGCAGGCGGTCGGCATGCAGGTGCCGCGCATACAGCCCGCGCAGGCAGAACAGCATCAGCCCGATGCCCAGCATGCCGTAGACGCCGAACAGCGCCGCATGCCCGTGGGCCGCCGTCATGTTCAGGCCCTGCACGTAGTACAGCGAGGCCGGCGGGTTGATCGCGAAGCCGAGCACGCCGGCACCGACGGTGTTCCAGAACCCGACCGCGACGAAGCACATGATCGGCCAGCGGTAGGCCGCCAGCCACGGCGCGCGCTGCGAACGGCGCCAGGTCTGCAGGGCCTCCAGCCCGAGCATCGCCAGCGGCACCACTTCGAGCGCGGAGAACACCGCGCCGACGGCGATCACCGAGGTCGGCGTGCCGGTGAAGTACAGGTGGTGCAGCGTGCCCAGGATGCCGCCGAACAGGAACACGATGGTCTCGGCGACGATGGCGCGGTTGGCGCTCGCGGCGCAGACCAGGCCCAGCCGCGTGAAGATCAGCGCGACCACCGCGGTGGCGAAGACCTCGAAGAAGCCTTCGACCCACAGGTGCACCAGCCACCAGCGCCAGTACTCGACCATCGAGTAGTGGGTGTGCTGGCCCCACATCAGCGAGCTGGAATAGAAGCCGCCGATGCAGGCCGCCGACAGGAACACCATCGCGATCAGGCCGCGGGTCTCCGACGGCTTCTTCAGCGCCGGCCACAGCGCGCGGCCGAGCAGCAGCAGCCAGAACAGCAGGCCGACGAACAGCAGCAGCTGCCAGACGCGGCCCATGCTGGTGAATTCGAGGCCTTGGTTGCCGATCCAGAAGCTGAAGTCCACGCCGCGGTGCTGCAGCGTGCCGAGCCAGCCGGTGGCGGTGGAGCCGACCACGATGGCGATCAGCGCCCAGAACAGCACGTCGACGCCGAGCTTCTGGAAGCGCGGCTCGGTGCCGGACAGCAGCGGGGCGATGTACAGGCCGGTGGCCAGCCAGGCGGTGGCGATCCAGAAGATGCCGACCTGCGTGTGCACGGTGCGGCTCACGACATACGGCAGCACCTCGGCCAGCGGGAGGCCGAAGAACGCATCGCCCTCGACCGCGTAGTGGGCGGTGATGGCCCCCATGCCGATCTGCAGCAGCAGCAGGCCCACCACCGCGAAGAAGTACTTGCGGGTCGCCTTCATCGACGGGGTGGCCACCACCTGCAGGAAGGGGTCGGCGGCCGGCGGCACCGGATCGGCCTCGTGCTCGCGGCTGCCGTGGAACCAGACCATCGCGGCGATGCCGGCGATCAGCAGCACGATGCTCGCCATCGACCACATGGCCGCGGTGCCGGTCAGCGTGTTGCCCACCAGCGGCTCGTGCGGCCAGTTGCTGGTGTACGACAGGGCGGTCTCGCCGGGGCGGTCGGTGGCCGCGGCCCACGAGCTCCAGAAGAAGAAGGCCGTCAGCGCCTGGCGGTCGGCGGCGTCGGGAACGCTGCCGGAGCGCATCGCGTACTGGCTGCGCAGTTCGGCGAGTGCCGGGTCGCTGCCGAACAGGCTGTCGTAATGGCTCGCGACGCGCCGGATCGCCAGCGCGCGGTCGTTCGACACCTTCAGCACGCCGCTCGTCTCGTCGTAACCGTTGTGCCGCATCTCCTCGCGCAAGGTGACGGCGATCGCGGCGCGGTCCGCGCTCGACAGCGTCGGTTGCGCCTGCGTGTGCTGGTCCAGGCGAAGCGCCTGCAGCGCCGACGCCTCGCGGTGCAGCCAGTCGGCCGACCAGTCGGGCGCCACGTAGGCGCCGTGGCCCCAGACCGTGCCTTGCTGCTGGCCGCCCGAGGCGAGCCAGACCTGCTGGCCGGCCTGGATCTGCGCGCCGGTGAACAGCGTGCGGCCGTCGGCATCGACCACCGACGAGGGAATGGGAGGGGCCGCCAGGTGGATCTGGTAGCCGAGGAAGCCGAGGGCGCCGAAGGACAGCACGAAGATCAGTGCCAGCCAGCGCCACAGGCGATGCGAGGGGTTCATGGAGTGCTCCTTGGGGAAACCTGGGGAGGGATCAGGCCGCGCCGCCGCAGCCGCCGCAGCAGCCGCCGGCGGCATGGCGGTCGGGCAGCGCCTGCCGGGTGATGCGCACGCGCCAGAGGTCGGGGCCCGCCTGCACGTACTCCCAGCTGAAGGCGCCGGGCATCTCGGCGTGGAACTGGTGCTGCAGCGGCTGCGGGTCGTGGTCGTTCACCAGCTGCATCGACCTGCCGACCGGCAGCTTCCTGAAGGTCGAGAAGATCAGCGCGTGGCGTTCGTGCCGCGGGATCGGGCGGACGTCGATGACGGCAAGGGACGGGGCGGGAACCTGGGACGGGGACATGCGGGAATCTCCTGGCGTGGATGCGTTGCAAGAAAGATGCATTGCAGATGCATTTATCGTAGGAGGGCGACCGCGGCAGGGTCTTGACGCAAGTCAAGGCGGCGTCGACCGCGCGGCCCCGGTCGCCTTCCTTGACGGAACACAAACCCTCGCCGGCGTCGCGCCCCTACTGTCATGGCGTCCCGATGGAGGGACGCATCCGTACCGGATCACAGCATGACCAACATCTTCAAGACAGCGACGGCCGCCGCACTGCTGGCCTGCACCCTGGGCCTGGCGCACGCCGCGGGCACGGCGCAGAAAGCGGTGCCGAAAACCGGCGACTTCGGGCCGCCCCAGGGCGCGCCCATCCACGCGGTGCTGACCAGCCCGCCCAACGTGCCGCCGCCGATCCATCGCAGCACGCCCGCCAAGGTCATCGTCGAGCTCGAGGTGATCGAGAAGGAGATGCCGATCTCCGAAGGCGTGTCGTACACGTTCTGGACCTTCGGCGGCACCGTGCCCGGCAGCTTCATCCGCGTGCGCCAGGGCGACACGGTGGAGTTCCACCTGAAGAACCACCCGGGCAGCAAGATGCCGCACAACATCGACCTGCACGGCGTCACCGGCCCCGGCGGCGGGGCGGCGTCCAGCTTCACCGCGCCGGGCCATGCCTCGCAGTTCACGTTCAAGGCGCTCAACGAAGGCATCTACGTCTACCACTGCGCGACTGCGCCGGTCGGCATGCACGTGGCCAACGGCATGTACGGCCTGATCCTGGTCGAGCCGCCGCAGGGGCTGCCGCCGGTGGACCACGAGTACTACGTGATGCAGGGCGATTTCTACACCGGCGGCAAGTACCGCGAGAAGGGGCTGCAGCCGTTCGACATGGAGAAGGCCATCGACGAGCGGCCGACCTACGTGCTGTTCAACGGCGCCGAAGGCGCGCTGACCGGCGACAAGGCGATCACCGCGAAGACCGGCGAGACGGTGCGGCTGTTCGTCGGCAACGGCGGGCCGAACCTGGTGTCCAGCTTCCACGTGATCGGCGCCATCTTCGACGAGGTGCGCTACGAAGGCGGCAGCAACGTGCAGAAGAACGTGCAGACCACGCTGATCCCGGCCGGCGGCGCGGCGGTGGTGAAGTTCACGACCCGCGTGCCGGGCAGCTACGTGCTGGTCGACCATTCGATCTTCCGCGCGTTCAACAAGGGGGCGCTGGCGATCCTGAAGGTCAGCGGGCCGGAGGACAAGTCGCTGTACTCCGGCAAGGAACTCGACTCGGTGTACCTGGGCGATCGCTCGCAGCCGAACATGAACGCGGTCGCCACCGCGACGCAGGCGGCCGCGGCCGGCACCTTGACGCTGCAGGACCAGGTGCGTGCCGGCGAGTCGCTGTTCGCCGGCACCTGCTCGGTGTGCCACCAGGCCAACGGCGCCGGCCTGCCGGGCGTGTTTCCGCCGCTGGCACGGTCCGACTACCTCGCGTCCGACCCGGCGCGCGCGATCGGCATCGTGCTGCACGGCCTGAACGGCAAGCTGAAGGTGAACGGCGGCGACTACGACTCGGTGATGCCGTCGATGGCGCAGCTCAACGACGACGAGGTCGCCAACATCCTCACCTACGTGCTCAACAGCTGGGGCAACCCGGGCGGGCGCATCCTGACCGACGATGTGAAGCGGGCGCGCGCCGCCAAGCCGGTGGCGGCCGCCGCCGCCGGGCACTGAGGTGGGCACGACGGCCTGGATCGCCGCCTGCGCCTGCTGCATCGCGCTGCCGTGCGCGGCGCAGACGGCGGCGTATGTCGACATTCCGGCCGGCACGCTCGCCAGCGTGCTGGCACGCGACGCGCAGCAGCAGCCGCAGGCCATCGCCGCCTTCGCGATGCGCGCGACGCCGGTGACGGTGGGCGAGCTGCAGCGCTTCGTCGTTGCGCAGCCGCAGTGGCAGCGCGGGCGCGTTGCCGCGGTCTTCGCCGACGCCGACTACCTGGGCGGCTGGCGCGACCCGGTCACCCCCGGCGACGGCTGGCGAGCCGACCAGCCGGCCACCGGGCTCAGCTGGTTCGCCGCCCAGGCCTTCTGCGAAAGCGAAGGCGGCCGGTTGCCCAGCTGGCCCGAGTGGGAGTACGTGGCGGCGGCCGACGAGACCCGCGTCGATGCGCGCGCCGACCCCGCGTGGCGCGCGCGCATCCTGGCCTGGTATTCGCGGCCGGCGACACAGGCGCTGCCGGCCGTCGGCGGCCCGCCCAATGCGTATGGCGTGCGCGACCTGCACGGCCTGGTGTGGGAGTGGGTGGACGACTTCAACGCGCTGCTGGTGAACCCCGACAGCCGCTCCGCCGACGACCCCGACAAGCTGCAGTTCTGCGGCGCCGGCGCCGTCGACCTGCAACAGCGGGAGAACTACGCGGTGCTGATGCGCGTGGCCCTGCTGTCATCCCTCGACGCCTCGAACAGCACGCGCAGCCTCGGCTTTCGCTGCGTGCGTCCGCAGGCTCCCGACCTGAAGGAGAAACACTGATGTTGAGAAGAACCTTGCTGGCCACGCTGCTGGCCTGTGCCGCTTCGGCGGGCGCCGCACCGCGTTGGCCGGGCGATTCGGTCTACCAGCTCGAACTGCCGCTGACCGACCAGGACGGCCGGGCCATCGCGCTCGACGCCGGCCAGGGCCACCCGATGCTGGTCACGATGTTCTACACCTCGTGCCAGTTCGTCTGCCCGATGCTGGTCGACGCGCTGCGCGACACGCAGGCGGCACTGGCCCCGGCCGAGCGCGAACGCATCGGCGTGCTGATGGTGAGCTTCGATCCGGAACGCGACACCGTGCAGGTGCTGCGGCGCACCGCCGACGAACGCGGGCTCGATCGCACGCACTGGACGCTGGCCCGCACCGATGCGGGCGGCGCGCGCAAGCTGGCCGCGCTGCTGGGCATCCGTTTTCGCGCGCTGCCCGACGGCGACTACAACCACACCAGCCTGCTGGTGCTGCTGGATGCGCGCGGCCGCGTTGCCGGTCGCACCACGCAGCTGGGCAGCGCCGACCCGGCCTTCGTGCGGCAGATCCAGGCGCAATTGCGTTGAGGCAGGCGCTGGGGCCGGGCCGTCAGCGTGCAGTGGCGGCGGCGCCGGCTTCGGCCTGCGCCGCCTGCTCGGCCTTCGGCACCTGCTGCCCCGGCGTGTCGGTCGGTGCCTCGCCGGGCGGGATGTGCGGCAGCCGGTGCGCGATGCCCTTGTGGCAATCGATGCAGGTCTTGTCCTTGTTGGCCAGGTGCGTCGAGTGCATGGCCTGGGCGCGCACGCTCTGGCGCGTGAAGTCCATCGAGTCGTAGTTGTGGCAGTTGCGGCACTCAAGCGAATCGTTGGCCTTGAAACGGGCCCATTCGTGGCGTGCCAGCTCCAGCCGCTTGGCCTGGAACTTCTCCGGCGTGTCGATGGTGCCGAACACCTTGCCCCAGACCTCCTTCGAGGCCTGCATCTTGCGGGCGATCTTGTGGGTCCACTCGTGCGGCACGTGGCAGTTCGAGCACACCGCGCGCACGCCGGAGCGGTTGGTGTAGTGGATGGTGCTCTTCAGCTCGGCGAACACGTTGTCGCGCATCTCGTGGCAGCCGGTGCAGAAGGCCTCGGTGTTGGTGGCCTCCATCGCGGTGTTGAAGGCGCCCCAGAACGTCACGCCGGCGATGAAGCCGGCCAGCAGCAGGACGCCCAGGCTGTAGTGCACGCTCGGGCGGGCGAGGATGGTCCAGAAGCGGATCAGCAGGTGGCGCACGGCGGGCCTCCGGTCAGCGTTGGGGGGCGGCAGCGGCGGCCTTGCGCAGCACCGTGTCGACGTCCTCGAAGGTGTTGGCCACCAGCGGACGCACCGGCTCCTGCGCCACGTGGCACTGCTGGCAGAAGTAGCGGCGCGTCGAGATCTGCGCCAGCACCTTGCCGCTGCGGTCGATGTAGTGCGTGACGCTCACCGGCACCGCCTGGCTGAATCCGGTGCGGGCGCGGGCGTGGCAGTCCAGGCACTTGTTGAAGTTGCGGTCGACCTGGTAGCCGTCCACCCGGTGCGGGATGATCGGCGGCTGCATGTCGTAGTTGCGCGTGCGGCGCTGGTCGTCGTTGACCGCGTTGGCCAGCCGCGGCGGCACGGCCTCGTCGAGGATAGTCGTCGGGCCGCGCATCGCGTCCTGCAGCAGCGGCGGGGCTGCAATGGCCGCCGCGCAAGCCAGGGCGCACGACAGCGCCAGCAATCGGAGTGCATTCATGGGTTCTTCCTGTGCCTCACACCGCGGCGACCTTGGTGATGCGCACCGCGCACTTCTTGAAATCGGTCTGGAACGAGATCGGGTCGGTGGCGTCCAGCGTGACCTTGTTGATCAGCTGGCTGGCATCGAACCACGGAACGAACACCAGCCCGCGCGGCGGCTTGTTGCGCCCGCGCGTCTCGACCCGCGTGCGCATCGCGCCGCGGCGCGATGCGACCTCGATCTCGTCGCCGCGCCGCACGCCGAGCGCCTTCGCGTCGTCGGGGTGCATGTAGCAGACGGCGTTCGGCACCGCGGCATGCAGCTCGGGCACCCGGCGCGTCATCGAGCCCGAGTGCCAGTGCTCCAGCACGCGGCCGGTCGACAGCCAGAACGGGAAGTCGCGGTCGGGCACCTCCGGCGGCGGCTCGTAGGGCAACGCGAAGATCACCGCCTTGCCGTCCGGGTTGCCGTAGAACTGCCAGTCGCTGCCCGGCTTCACGTAGGGGTCCGAGCCTTCCTTGTAGCGCCAGCGCGTCTCCTTGCCGTCGACCACCGGCCAGCGCAGCCCGCGCACCTGGTGGTAGCGGTCGAACGGCGCCAGGTCGTGGCCGTGGCCGCGGCCGAAGCTCGCATACTCCTCGAACAGTCCCTTCTGCGGATAGAACCCGAAGGCCTTCGCCTCGTCGTTCGCGTAGCCGGCCTCCACCTGCGAGGCCGGGAAGGCGTTGACCTGGCCGTTCTCGAACAGCACCTGGAACAAGGTCTTGCCGCGGTACTCCGGCTTCTTCGCGATCAGCTCGGCCGGCCAGACCTCCTCGATCTTGAAGCGCTTGGAGAACTCCATCAGCTGCCACAGGTCGGACTTCGCCTCGCCGGGCGCGCCGACCAGCTGGTGCCAGAAGTGCGTGCGCCGCTCGGCATTGCCGTAGGCGCCTTCCTTCTCGACCCACATCGCGGCCGGCAGGATCAGGTCGGCCGCGAGGCCGGTGACGGTCGGGTAGGCGTCGGACACCACGACGAAGTTGTCGGGGTTGCGGTAGCCCGGGTAGCCTTCCTGCGTCAGGTTGGCGCCGGCCTGCATGTTGTTGTTGACCATCACCCAGTAGGCGTTGAGCTTGCCGTCCTTGAGCATGCGGTTCTGCAGCACCGCGTGGTAGCCGGGCACGTCGGGGATGGTGCCGTCGGGCAGCTTCCAGATCTCTTCGGCGTGCGCGCGGTGCTTGGGGTTGGTGACCACCATGTCGGCCGGCAGCCGGTTCGCGAAGGTGCCGACCTCGCGCGCGGTGCCGCAGGCCGACGGCTGGCCGGTCAGCGAGAACGGGCTGTTGCCCGGCGTCGCGATCTTGCCGGTGAGCAGGTGGATGTTGTAGACCATGTTGTTCGCCCAGACCCCGCGGGTGTGCTGGTTGAAGCCCATGGTCCAGAACGACATCACCTTCACCTTCGGGTCGGCGTACAGCTCGGCCAGCGCCTGCAGGCGGTTCTTCGGCACGCCGCTCAGCTTCGAGGTGTACTCGAGGTCGTAGGTGGCGACGAACTTCGCGAACTCGTCGAAGCTCATCGGCTTCGAGCCGCCGGCGGCGTTGGCATTCTTCGCCGCCTTCTGCAGCGGGTGCTCCGGCCGCAGGCCGTAGCCGATGTCGGCGTTGCCGAGCTTGAACGTGGTGTGCTTCTCGACGAACGAGCGGTTCACCCGGCCGGTCGAGATGATGTAGTGCGCGATGTAGTTCAGGATCGCCAGGTCGGTCTGCGGCGTGAAGGTGAGGTCCAGGTCGGCCAGTTCGTACGAGCGGTGCTCGAAGGTCGACAGCACCGCCACCTTGACGTCCTTGCCGGTGAGGCGCCGGTCGGTCACGCGCGTCCACAGGATCGGGTGCATCTCGGCCATGTTCGAGCCCCACAGCACGAACGCGTCGGCGGCCTCGATGTCGTCGTAGCAGCCCATCGGCTCGTCGGCGCCGAAGGTGCGCATGAAGCCCACCGCCGCCGAGGCCATGCAGTGGCGGGCGTTCGGGTCGAGGTTGTTCGAGCGGAAGCCGGCCTTCATCAGCTTCAGTGCCGCATAGCCTTCCCAGACCGTCCATTGCCCGGAGCCGAACATGCCGACCGCGGTCGGCCCCTTCTCCTTCAGCACGCGCTTGAACTGCAGCGCCATCTCGTCGAAGGCCTGGTCCCAGGAGACGTGCTGGAACTCGCCGTCCTTCGCGTACTTGCCGTCCTTCATGCGCATCAGCGGGCGCGTCAGCCGGTCCTGGCCGTACATGATCTTCGACAGGAAGTAGCCCTTGACGCAGTTCAGGCCCTTGTTGACCTCGGCCTCGAGGTCGCCGTGCGTCGCGACGACGCGGTTGTCCTTGACCGCGACGGTGACGCCGCAGCCGGTGCCGCAGAAGCGGCACGGGGCCTTGGACCACTTCAGCTCAGTGCTGTCCGTCGGCGTGGCCGTCAGGCCGGGCAATGGCAGGCCGGCGACCGCAGCGGCGCTCGCCGCCGCCGTCTGCCGGATGAAGTCCCTGCGGGCGATCGGCATCGGAAATCTCCTCGTTCATCGAATCCAGGGTGTCGGCATGCTGGTAGACCAGCGCGGCCGACAGGACGCCGTCGGTGCGCTGGATCTGCTGCACCAGCGCGACCATCTGCGCGGCGTCGTCGGCTTCCAGCGTGACGACCAGCTTGCCGTTGGCGCCCACCGCATGGACGACGGCCTGCGGCAGGGTCGACAGCGTGGCCGCCAGCGCGGCGGCGCGGCCCGGTGTCGAATAGACGACCAGGCTCGCGATGTGAAGTTCAGGGGGGTGCACGCTCAACTCCCGGGCGGGCCGGCGAAGAGCTGGTAGATCCACACGAGGAAGCCGTAGCCGCCGACGACGCCGACCGCCAGCACCGGCGCGATCACCGCCAGCGACACCAGCAGCACGGTGCGCTCCTGCCGTTTCGTGGGAACGTCGGAAGGCTCGTTCATGGTGTTCTCCCTCCCGCGGCCGGCGCGTGCCGGGCCGTTCGCGTGAACGGCTGCGGGTGTACTCCCGCCAATCGGGCTTGTCAATTTCATCCGTCGAGGATAGGCAGGAACACCGATCCGCCGCTTGACGAATGTCAAGCTTTCCGATGACGCTGCCACCAACCTGCGACGTCGTCCCAGGCCGTCGGGACCGACACCGCGGCGAGCAGGGCGGCCAGCGGCACGGTCGCGACGTAGCCGTGCCGGTTGAACCCCCACGCGCCGGCCAAGCCGCCGCAGAAGAAGCTCAGCAGCAGCAGGCTCAACAGGCCGAGGCGGTCGCGGTTGGCCACCACCCGCGGGACCTGGGCGTCGAGCGACCGGAAGCGATTCCAGTAGGCCAGCTTCCCGAGTTCGATGCCGATGTCGGTGACGATGCCGGTGACGTGGGTGGTGCGGATCTCGGCCCGCGACAGCTTGGTGACCAGCGCGTTCTGCAGACCCATCGTGAAACACAGCAGCATCACGGTGAGCGGCACGTAGTAGCTGCGCAGCTCCGCCAGCCGGCTGCCCAGCAGGCCGAAGGCCAGCAGCAGCGCGGCCTCCAGCAGCAGCGGACCGGCGAACTCGCTGTGCAATTGATGGCGGCGTCCGAGATTCACCAGCAGCGCCGAGCAGGCGGCGCCCGCGACGAAGGCCAGCAGCGCGCCCAGGCCGGCCGCGACGACGTCCCACATGCCGAGCACCAGGTGGTCGGCCATCGCCGACAGGATGCCCGTCATGTGCGAGGTGTATTGGTGCACCGCCAGGAAGGCGCCGGCATTGGTGGCCCCGGCGACGAAGGTCAGCACCACGCCCAGGTGCCGGTTGGCCTGGACCGAGCGCTGGCGGCTGCTGAGGCGGCGTGCGTAGTGGAGCGGCATGGGTTGGTTCAGTGCCGAGGCAGGCAGGCCTCGATCTCGGCGAGCAGCACCTGCGGCTCCAGCGGGCGCAGCAGGTAGCGGAACGCGCCGAGCTGCAGGCCGAGCGTCCGCGAGGACTCGTTCCAGTGCGTGGACGACAGGAAGATGAACGGGATGTCGCGCAGCTGCGGGTCGGCCTTCACGTCGCGGATGAAGTCGAAGCCGCTGCCTTCGGACATGCCGACGTCCGAGATGATCAGCGCCGGCCGGTGCTCGCGCGCGAGCTGCAAGGCCTGCGCCGGCGTGTCGGCCGTCACGACGGTGTAGCCGTGCGGCTGCAGCAGGTCGCGCTTGAGCTGCAGGTTGACCTGCGAATCGTCGAGCACCAGCACCGTCATGCCGCTCGGCGGCCGGCTGGCGTACGCCGGCGGCGGCTGTGCCGGGCCGTCGGTGCGCAGCGCCGCCGGCAGCGAGGCGTTGACGGCCTGGATGAAGGCCAGCGGCTCCAGCGGCTTCGCGATGTAGCCGTCGAAGCCCAGCGCCAGCAGCCGGTCGCGGTCGCCCACCATCGCGAACGCGGTCACCGCGACCAGCGGGATGTCGCGCAGCGCCGGGTCGGCCTTCGACTCGCGCGCGAACGCCGGGCCGTCGAGCACCGGCATCTGGATGTCGCACAGGATCAGGTCGGGCCGCTCGCGGCGGGCGATCTCCAGGCCGACGGCGCCGTCGGCCGCCTTCATCGTGTCGAACCCGAACGCGCGCAGCAGGTAGTCCATCAACTCGCGGTTGATCGCGTTGTCTTCGACGATCAGCACGCGCGCGCTCATGGCTGCGGCTGCGGCAGCGACAGCGTGAAGCGGCTGCCGCGCGCCGGCTCGCTGTCGAGTTCGATGCGCCCGCCCAGCAGCTCGGCCAGCTTGCGGCTCAGGTAGAGCCCGAGGCCGGTGCCTTCGATGCGGCTGCGCGCGGTCGCGCTGCCCACCCGCGTGAAGGCCTGGAAGAGCCGCGCCTGCTCGTCGGTGCCGATGCCCGGCCCGGTGTCGGTGACCGACAGCGACACGCCGCTCGCGGGGTGGCTGTCCAGCATGACCGTCACCGTGCCGCTGTCGGTGAACTTGACGGCATTGCTCACCAGGTTGATCAGGATCTGCTGCAGCGCGCGCTGGTCGGTGTCGACCGACACCTCCTGCGCCGGCAGCTGCACCATCAGCCGCAGGCCCTTGGCCTCGGCCGCCGGGCGCAGCGTCGCGGCGACGTCCTCCACCAGCGCGCGGCAGGCGACCGGCTTGAACTGCATCTGCACGTTGCCGGCGTCGATCTTCGCGAGGTCGAGCAGGTCGTTGATCAGCGACAGCAGGTGCTTGGCGCTCGACTGCACCATCGTCAGCTGCTTCTCCTGGTCGGCGGTCAGCGGGCCCGGCAGCTTCATCAGCAGCAGCCCGGTGAAGCCGATCACCGCGTTCAGCGGGGTGCGCAGCTCGTGGCTCATCGTCGCGAGGAACTTGTCCTTGGCCTGGTTGGCGCGTTCGAGCTCGACGTTCTTCTCCTGCAGCGCATGCTCGACGCGGCGGCGTTCGGAGATGTCGCGGATCGAGCCGCTGACCAGCGTGCCGTCCTCGGTCTCCAGCGGGCTCAGGCTGATCTCGACCGGGAACTCCGAGCCGTCGCGCCGGCGTCCCTGCAGCTCGAGCCCGGCGCCCATCGGCCGCACCTTCGGGTCGGCGAAGAACTGCTGCCGGTGGCCGGGGTGCAGCGCCCGGAAGCGCTCGGGCACCAGCACCTCGATCGGCTCGCCGAGCAGTTCGGCGCGCGGGTAGCCGAACAGCCGCTCGGTCTGCGTGTTCACCAGCACGATCCGGCCGTTGTGGTCGACGATCACGATCGCGTCGGGGGCCGATTCGAGCAGGCCGCGGAACTTCTGCTCGGCCTTGCGCCGGTAGGTCATGTCGCGGATCGCGCTCATGCCCATGCGGCCGGCATCGGTCTCCAGCGGGCTCAGGCTGATCTCGACCGGGAATTCCTCGCCGTTCTTGCGCAGCCCGTACAGCTCCAGCCCGACGCCCATCTCGCGCGTGCGCGACTGCGCGAGGTAGCGCGTCAGGTGCGCGCCGTGCGCGGCGCGGTAGCGCGGCGGCATCAGCTGTTCGAGCACGCGGCCGGACAATTCGTCGCGCCCGTAGCCGAAGACCGATTCGGCCTGGCCGTTGACGAACACGATGCGGCCGATGTCGTTGACGATCACGATGGCATCGGGGGTTGATTCCAGCAGCTCGCGGTAGCGGGTGTCGATCAGGCGGGCGTCGCGGGCGACTTTCATGTGGGTCACGTCGGCCATGCTGTGCACGTGGGCCGGACCGCCCGACGCGTCGTCCAGCCGGCGCGACGAGGCGAGCACGTAGATCAGCGAGCCGTCCTTGCAGCGGCGCACCGCCTCGCGGCTGCGGCCGTCGTGCAGCGGCTCGGTCACGCCGGCCGGCAGCAGCAGCTCGCCGAGCCTGCGTCCGATGGCTTCTTCGCTGCGGTAGCCGAACAAGCCCTGCGCGGCGGCATTCCACCACGTGATGGTGTCGTCGGCCGCGGTCGCGGCAAGCGCCTCCGGCGAATCGTCGGCCAGCCGGGCGGCCAGCAGTTCAGTCGTTGTCATCTCGCCTCCCCGTCACCGGGGTGGACCCGGCGCCTGCACCCCCCGCGATTCAACCCCGTGCGGGCCGGTTGTGCAAGCCGGGGGGCATCGATTTCCCGATGGACGTGCGTCGGATCGCGCAATTGACGCGCGTCAAGGCCCATCGGCCGGCGCGGCGCGAAGCTCGGGGCCTTTCGTCGGCCGGGACCCTGCCATGCATCACGCTGCCGTGCGCGTCATCCTCGAAGAGCACAGCGCCATGTCGGCGATGCTGCGCTCGATCAGCCTGCTGCTGGCCGACCACCGGCGCCGCGGCAGCCTGCCGGATTTCGGCGTGCTGCGCGCGATGCTGTTCTACGTCGACGAGTTTCCCGAACGCCTTCACCATGCCAAGGAAAGCGAACTGCTGTTCCCGCTGCTGCGGCGGCGCACGACCGAAGGCGATGCGGTGCTGGACCGGCTCGACCGCGAGCACGCCGACGGCGAGCGCGCGATCCGCGAGCTGGAGCACGAACTGCTCGGCTTCGAGATGATGGCCGACACCGGCCAGTTGAGCGTGCGCCGCGATCGCTTCGAGCAGGCCATGCTGCGCTACATCGACTTCTACCTGGCGCACATCCAGGCCGAGGAGGCCGAGGTGCTGCCGCTCGCCGAGCGCGTGCTGACGGCCGACGACTGGGCCGCGCTGGACGGCGCGTTCTGCGCCAACCGCGACCCGCTGACCGGCCATGAACCGGACGACAACTACCGCCATGTCTTCAAGAAGATCCTGTGGGCCCTGCCGCCGCCGCTGGGCATCGGGCCGGCCATCGGCCCCGGCCACTGCCACCGGCCGCCCGGCGGGCGCTGACGGGGTGCGCCGGCTGCTCGGCACGCTGCTGCTGGCCGCCGGGCTGGCCGGCTGCGCGGCGCCGTTGCCGTGGCCGGCGCCCGCGCCGGCCACCGGCTTCGCGGCGGCGGTGAGCCGCGGCGGCGCGTTCGCGGTCGGCGTCTACGGCATCGGCGCGGACGATGCGGCGGACGTCGACGAGGCCTCGCTGCCGCGCGGCGACGAACTCGCGCCGTGGAGCACCGCCGAGCTGCCGGCGCGCATCGGCGCCGGTTTCTTCATCGACGAGGGCGGGGCGGTCGTGACGGCCGCGCATGTGGTGGCCGGTGCCGGCCAGGTGCTGGTGAAGCTGCCCGACCAGCGCGTCGGCGCGGCGCGCGTGCGGGCGATGGACCGCGACATGGACATCGCGCTGCTCGAGCTGGATGCGGCGCCTTCCGTGGCGCCGGTGTTCGCGCGCTCGGCCGCGCTGCGCGCCGGCGACTGGGTGCTCGCCATCGGCGAGCCGTACGGCCTGAACCGTTCGGTGGTGGCGGGCATCGTCGGCGGGCGCGCGCGGCATTTCGCGGAGGACGGCGAGGTGCTGTTCATCCAGAGCGACCTGACGCTGAACCCCGGCAACTCCGGCGGGCCGCTGCTGGATGCCCGCGGCGCGATCGTCGGCATGAGCCTGCGCACCGTGGTCGGCCCGTACGGCACCTCGGGCGTCAGCCTGTTCATGCCGATCGAGGTGGTGCAGCAGGTGGTGGCCGAGCTGCGCAGCGACGGTGCCGCGCCCCGGCCGCGGCTGGGCGCCGGCTTCGAGGACGTGTCGCCGCTCGCGGCCTGGCACGCCGGCCGCCCGGATGCGCGGGGGGCCTTCATCAACGCGGTGGCGCGCGGCAGCGTCGCGGCGCAGCTCGGCCTGCGCGTCGGCGACATCGTGGTCGGCATGAACGGCCGGGCCCTCGGCGACAGCGGCGATTTCGTGCGCGCGCTGCTGTCGTGGCGCACGCTGGCGGGCACGCGGCTGACGGTGTTCCGCGCCGGCGGCTACCTGGAGCTGCGCAGCGCGGCGCCGCGCTGAGCCCGTGCGGTTCCGCACGCGGGCAGGGCGCGCGGCCAGCCGGCCCGCCACTGCTTGACGCCGATCAAGCGCCCGCCCGCGCCGAATGCCGAGACTGCCTCCACAGGTGCCGCTCCCGGCACCGGGAGCACCGACATGCGGCAGCCGACCGTGTTGATCGTCGACGACAACCCCGACAACCTGCAGGTGCTCGGGGAACTGCTGCAGGTCGACGACCGGGTGCTGCAGGCGCTGCGCGACGAGAAGGCGGCGTTGCAGGCCGAGCTGCTGCTGCGCCGGCGCGAGAACGAGCGCATCCAGGACGTCGCGATGCGCGCGCTGGCGCGGCTGGCCGAGACGCGCGACAACGAGACCGGCAACCACCTGCTGCGCACCCAGGCCTGCGTGGAGGCGCTGGCGCGCCGCGCCTGCGGCCACCCGCGCTTTCGCGCCGAGCTCGACGAGCATGCGATCGTGCTGATCGCCAAATCCGCACCGCTGCACGACATCGGCAAGGTCGGCATCCCGGACCGCGTGCTGCTCAAGCCGGGGCCGCTGACGCCCGACGAATGGGCCGTGATGAAGACCCATGCCCGGCTCGGCGCCGATGCGATCGCGCATGCCGTGGCCGACACGCATGCCCCGGCGCCGTTCCTGTCGTACGCCTGGCAGATCGCGCTGCACCACCACGAGCGCTGGGACGGCAGCGGCTATCCCGACGGACTGGCCGGCGATGCGATACCGCTGGCCGCGCGGCTGATGGCGGTGGCCGACGTGTTCGATGCGCTGATCTCGCGGCGCGTCTACAAGTCGGCGCTCGGCTTCGGCGAGGTGCGCTGCATCATGGCGGCGCAGCGCGGCCGGCATTTCGATCCGGACCTGCTCGACGCATTTCTCGCCGATTTCGACGCCTTCTGCACCATCGCGCAGTGCCATCCCGACGAACCGGAACCGGTGCGCGACGGCGTGCCGCGCGAGCCGGTGGTGGCGTGATGCCGCTGCTGCCCTTGCCCCGGTCACGCAGGACCTGGGCGATCCGCCGCGTATAGTGCTGCCGGGCGGCACGGAGGCAGGCCGCCGACCGCGCAGCAAGGGGGCATTTCGTGACATCGCAGGGGGTTCCGCAGCACATCGCCGTGCTGGACGACGAGGTGGACATCACCCAGTTGCTCGCCAACTACCTCGGCGGCCAGGGGTTCCGCGTCTCGCAGGTCCACCAGGGCCGGGCGCTCGATGCGCTGATGTCGCTCGATCCGCCGTCGCTGGTGCTGCTGGACCTCGGGCTGCCGGGCGAGGATGGTTTCGCGATCGCGCGCCGGCTGCGCGAGCACCACCAGTGCGGGCTGATCATCATCACCGGCCGCGGCGATGCGGTCGACAAGGTCGTCGGGCTGGAGATCGGCGCCGACGACTACGTGACCAAGCCGTTCGACCTGCGCGAGCTGCTCGCGCGGATCAAGTCGGTGCTGCGGCGCGTCGCCGCCCCGGCGGTCGCTGCCAACGTCGCCGCGCCGGCCGCGGCGCCCGCGCCCGCCGCCGCGCAAGGGCCGGCCGAGCGCCTGCGTTTCCTCGACTGGGAGCTCGACCTCGCCGCGCGCCGGCTGGCCAGCCGCGCCGGCGTCGAAGTGGCGCTGACCAGCGGCGAGTTCGACCTGCTGAGCGTGTTCGTGCGCCACCCGGGCCGCGTGCTGTCGCGCGACTTCCTGCTCGAAAGCACGCGCGGGCGCGAGGCGGCGCCGTTCGACCGCACGATCGACGTGCAGGTCGGCCGCCTGCGCAAGAAACTCGAGGCCGATCCCGAGAGCCCGCAGCTGATCAAGTCGGTGCGCAGTGCCGGCTACATGCTCGCGGTGCCGGTGGTCGCCGCCTGAACGAGGAAGCCGCCATGCCACCGCACCGCCTGCCGCCGCCGACGCCCGAAGAAGGGCGCCTGTTCCGGTCGCTGTTCTCCGCCTATCCCGATGCGCTGCTGCTGGTCGATGCGCAGGGGCTGATCGTGCGGGCCAATCCCGCGGCCGCCGCGCTGCTCGGCTACCAGATGGACGAACTCGTCGGCCTGCCGGTCGATGCGCTGGTGCCCGACAGCATCCGCCCGCGCCATGCGGCCTACCGCGGCGCCTACGGCATGAGCCCGAAGCCGCGCCCGATGGGCACGCAGCTGGAGCTGACGGCGCGGCGCAAGGACGGCAGCGAGGTGATCGTCGAGATCGCGCTGAGCCCGGTGCAGGACGACGGCCTGCCGTTCGTCGTCGCGGCGATCCGCGGCATCGCCGCGTACCCGCGGGTGCAGCAGGCGCTGCAGCAGGCCCGCTACAGCGAGCACGTCGCCAAGCTCGCGCGGCTGGCCGTCGACACCCGCGACCCGCAGGCGCTGCTGCGCCAGGTGCCGCAGATCGCCGCCGAGGGGCTGCAGGTCGAGACGGCGGTCGTCTACCTGCTGGAGCCGAACCGCATCGAATTCCGGCTCGCCGCCGGCGTCGGGCTGGGCGGCGACGAGGTCGAGGGGCGCCACGTGCCGAACCGGCCCGACACGCCGCCCGGCTTCGTGCTCTCCGAAGGCCGGCCGGTGGTGGTCTCCAACTACGCGCGCGAGACGCGCTTCAAGGTGCCGCCCGACTTCGTGGCGCGCGGCCTGGTCAGCGGGCTGGGCGTGCCGCTGTCCGAACGCGGCAGCATCGTCGGCGTGCTCGCGGTGCGCAGCCGCGAGGGGCGCCGTTTCGGCGACGATGAGCTGCGCTTCCTCGATTCGCTGTCCAGCCTGCTGGCCGCCAGCCTGCAGCGCGCACAGACCGAGGACCAGCTGAACCACGCCCAGCGCATGGAAAGCGTCGGCCAGCTGACCGGCGGCATCGCGCACGACTTCAACAACCTGCTGACGGTGATCCAGGGCAACCTGCAGGTGCTCGAGTACGAGCCGCCGGTCGCCGACGAGCCGCGGCTGCAGCAGATGCTGGGTGCCGCCACGCGGGCGGCGAAGCGCGGCGCCGAACTCACCGGCAAGCTGCTCGCGTTCTCGCGCCGCCAGCGCCTGGTGCCCACGCGCGTGGAGCCGGCGCTGCTGCTGCACTCGCTGGCCGACATGCTGCACCGCACGCTCGACGAGCGGGTGCAGATCGTCGTCGACGCGCCCGACGGCTGTCCCGGCTGCCGCGCCGACCCCGGCCAGCTCGAATCGGCGCTGCTCAACATCGCGATCAATGCGCGCGATGCGATGCCCGACGGCGGCACGCTGTCGTTCGCCTGCCGCCCCTGCCGGCGCGTGCCGGCGCCGCTGGTGGCCGAGCTGGGCGAGGCGGCGCGGCGCGACGACGGCTTCGTCGAGATCAGCGTCTCGGACACCGGGCACGGCATGTCCGAGGCGGTGCGCGACCGCGCGTTCGAGCCGTTCTTCACGACCAAGGAGGCCGGCCGCGGCACCGGGCTCGGGCTGAGCACGGTGTATGGCTTCGCGAGGCAGTCGAACGGCGCGGTGGCGCTCGATTCGGCGCCGGGCGCCGGCACGCGGGTCACGCTGTACCTGCCGCGCTTCGATCTGCCGAGCCTCGCCGAGGCGCGGGGCGAGGCGCCGGCCGCGTTGCCGCCCGGCCTGCGCGTGATGGTGGTGGAAGACGATCCGGAGGTGCTGGCGGTGTGCCGCAACTTCCTGCTGGCGCTGAAGTGCGAGGTCACGGCCCATTCGAGCGCCGAGCCGGCGCTGGCCGCGCTGGAGCAGGCGCAGCCGATCGACCTGCTGCTCAGCGACGTGATCCTCGGCGCCGGCATGCGCGGCACCGACCTCGCGCGCCGCGCGAAAGTGCTGCGGCCGGCGCTGGCGGTGCTGCTGATGTCGGGCTATTCGTCCGAGGCGATGGTCGGCGACGGCGTCGGCCTGCCGTGGGAGCTGCTGCGCAAGCCCTACTCGCGCGAGGAGCTGTCCGACGCGATGGTGCGTGCGATGGTCCGGGCGGTCGTCACTGCAGCACCCGCGACGCCGGCGTCATCGCCGCCTGGATGAACGACGCGAGCGCCTCGGTGCTCGCGATGCACAGGTCGCGCCGGCCCTTCTCGGTGAAGCGGATCACGTTGCTGCGCGCCATGCGCGACAGCGCGCGGCTGACGCTCTCGAGCGTCATGCCGAGGTAGTTGCCGATCTCGGCACGCGTCATGCGCAGCGTGATCTGGTCGGCGCGCAGGCCGCGCTGCGACAGCGATTCGGCCCAGTAGCGCAGGAAGTCGGCGACGCGCGCATCGGCCGGCAGCGTGCCCAGCGACAGCAGCGAGTCGCGGTCGCGCGAGATCTCGCGGCTCATCGCGGCATGCAGCAGCCCGAGCAGCGCCGGCTGGCGGGCCGCGGCGAGCAGCAGCGTGTCGTAGCGCACCGACCAGACCTCGCCGGTGTCCATCGCGATCGCATCGCAGCCGTACTGGCCGTGCGCGATGCCGTCGAAGCCCATCCAGTCGCCCTTGAAGTGCAGGCCGACGACCTGCTCGCGCCCGTCGGCCGCGACGTTCAGCGTCTTGAAGAAGCCGGAATTGATGATGTAGAGGCACTGGAAGCCCTGGCCGCCCTGGAACACCGTGTCGCCGGCATGCACGATGCGGCGCTGCACCTCGACCGATTCGGCCAGCAGCTTCAGCGATTCGTTGACCCGGGCGCACACCGTGCCGGCATCGGGGCGGGCCATGCTGCGCGAGGGCGCCGGGAGAGCGGCCGTCATCGGCATCGACGGACGGCTGGCGGACTCGGCGTGCAGCGTGGCGGTGTGCATGGTGGGCTCCTGGTGGTGTCGTGGAATGAAGGAGAGCTTAGGAATCGCCTGTCAATGCAGCGCGACCGGGCGGGCTCGCTGGGTAACAGCCGGTGAACCGTCTGTATCCGGTCGGTATCCGGTCGGCATCAGGCGCGCCGGCGATGCGTGGCGCGGCGCCTGACGCGTCGGTGGCTTGACGGGCATCAAGGCCGGCGCGGCCGTCCCGACTAGGCTGACTCCCTGCCCGATCGAGGGCCTTTCCAGGAGATCGCCATGTCCACCGTCGTTGCCCCCCCGCCGTCGCGCAAGCGCCTGCCGGCCGCTGCAGGCGCGTCCGGCCGCGGGTTGCCGCTGGGGGCGCTGGCGAGCCTGGTGATCGGCTCGATGATCGGCTCGGGCGTGTTCTCGCTGCCGCAGAACATGGCGGCCGGCGCCGGTGCCGGCGCGATCCTGATCGGCTGGGGCATCACTGCGCTGGGCATGCTGTCGCTCGCGATGATGTTCCTGCAGCTCGCGCAGGCCGAACCCGGCGTGGCCGGCGGCGTGTACGGCTACGCCCGGGCCGGTTTCGGCGACTTCATCGGCTTCCAGTCGGCCTGGGGCTACTGGCTGTCGGCGCTGATCGGCAATGCCGGCTACCTGATCGTGATCGTCGCGGCGCTGTCCAACCTGCTGCCGGCGCTGGGGCTGGGTGCGGGCAACACCGGGGTCGGCGTCGCGCTCGCGTCGGCGCTGCTGTGGGCATACCACGCGCTGGTGCTGCGCGGGGTGCGCACCGCCGCCGCCGTCAACACGCTGGTGACGCTGTCGAAGCTCGTGCCGCTGCTGATGTTCGTGGCGCTGGTCGCGCTGGCGTTCAAGGCGCAGGCCTTCTCGCTGTCGATGTGGGGCGATCCGAAGCTCGGGCCGGTGTTCGACCAGGTGCGCTCGACGATGCTGGTCACGGTGTGGGCCTTCATCGGCATCGAGGGCGCGTCGGTGTTCTCCGGCCGCGCGCGCAGTGCCGGCGACGTCGGCCGCGCGACGATGCTCGGCTTCGGCGCGACGCTCGCGCTGTACATGGCGATCACGCTGCTGTCGCTGGGCGTGGTGCCGCAGGCCGCGCTGGCGCAGATGGCCAACCCGTCGATGGCCGGCGTGCTGCAGCAGGTGGTCGGGCCGTGGGGCGCGGTGCTGGTGAACCTCGGGCTGCTGGTCTCGGTCGGCGGCGCCATGCTCGCGTGGACGCTGCTCGGCGCCGAGGTGCCGTACAGCGCCGCGAAGGAAGACGTCTTCCCGGCCGGCCTGGCGCGCGAGAACCGCCGGCAGTCGCCGGCCGCCGCGCTGTGGTGGAGCAACGGCATCGTGCAGGCGGTGCTGCTGCTGTCGCTGCTGGCCGGCAACGCCTACCTGGCGCTGATCAAGCTCGCCACCTCGACCATCCTGCTGCCCTACCTGCTGTGCGCGCTGTTCGCGCTGCGGCGCGGCACGGCCTCGCGCGGGCTGCTGCTGACCGGCGCGGTCGCGACGGTCTACAGCGCGTGGCTGGTCTACGCGGCCGGGCCGGTGTACCTGTTGTTGACCGCCCTGGTGTACGCGCCGGGGCTGGTGGTGCATGCGCTGGCGCGGCGGCGCCGCGGCCTGCCGGTGTATTCGGGGACGGGCGAGCAGGTGGCCGCCGTGCTGCTGCTCGCGGTGGCGTTCGTGACGCTCTGGCTGATCGCCGGCGGCACGCTGGACTTGCAGAAGATCTGAGAGGCGTGGACAAGGCGATGAACTGGGGCGTGCATTCGGAAATCGGGAGGCTGCGCAGCGTGCTGGTGTGCCGGCCGGGGCTGGCGCAGCAGCGGCTGACGCCGGACAACTGCCGCGCGCTGCTGTTCGACGACGTGCTGTGGGTCGAACGCGCTCAGCGCGACTTCGCGCACTTCGTGTCGGAGATGACGCGCCGCGGCGTCGAGGTGCTGGAACTGCACGACCTGCTGGCCGAGACGCTGGCGCATCCCGAGGCCCGGCGCTGGGTGCTGCAGCAGCGGGTCGTCCCCGACAGCGTCGGCCTGGGCATGCTGGACGACCTGCAGGCGGCGCTCGCCGAGCTGCCGCCGGCGCGGCTGGCGGAGCTGCTGATCGGCGGCATGACCAAGTCGGAGCTGCCGTTCCGGCCGAACGGCCTGCTGGGTCCGTACCTGGACCTGCACGACTTCGTGCTGCCGCCGTTGCCGAACAGCCTGTTCACCCGCGATGCGAGCAGCTGGCTGTATGGCGGCGTCGTGCTGAACCCGATGTTCTGGCCGGTGCGCCGGGGCGAGACCTTGCTGAAGGCGGCGGTGTACCGCTTCCATCCGCGTTTCGTGAATGGCGGCTTCGAGACCTGGTGGGGCGGCGAGGTACGCGACCACGGGCTGGCGACGCTGGAAGGCGGTGACCTGATGCCGCTCGGCCGCGGCGTGCTGCTGGTGGGCATGGGCGAGCGCAGCAGCCCGCAGGCGGTGGTGCAGCTGGCACACCGCCTGTTCGAGAACGGCGCGGCGCGGCGCGTGATCGCCGCGCAGATGCCGCGGGCGCGCGCGGCGATGCACCTGGACACGGTGTTCACGCCGTGTTCGCGCGAGGTGGTCACCTATTTCCCCGAGGTGGTGGACCGCATGGTGTGCCACGAGCTCGAGCCCGGTCCGCGCGGCGGGGCACCGCGCATCCGCACGCTGGCCGGCCAGCACCTGCTGGACGTGGTGAGCGCCGCGCTGGACGTGCCGGCGCTGAACGCCATCGCGACCGGCGGCGACGACTTCGAGAGCGCGCGCGAGCAGTGGGACGACGGCAACAACGTGCTGGCGCTGGAGCCGGGCGTCGTGATCGGCTACGACCGCAACACGCAGACCAACCGGCGGCTGCGCGCGGCGGGGATCGAGGTGATCGAGATCCCGGGCGGCGAGCTCGGGCGCGGACGGGGCGGGGCGCATTGCATGAGCTGCCCGCTGAGCCGCGACGCGGTGGTGTTCTGAACGCGCAGGGGAGACGCAACATGGCCTACAACCTGAAGAACCGCAACCTGCTGTCGCTCGACGAGCTGAACGCGCGCGACCTGCAGCACCTGCTGGAGATGTCGCACGAGCTCAAGCGCGCGAAGGCGGCCGGCACCGAGCAGCCGACGCTGCGCGGGCGCAACATCGCGCTGATCTTCGAGAAGTCGTCGACGCGCACCCGCTGTGCGTTCGAGGTCGCGGCGCACGACCAGGGGGCGCACGTCTCGTTCATCGGCCCGGGCGATTCGCAGCTCGGCGAGAAGGAGAGCGTGAAGGACACCGCCCGCGTGCTGGGCCGGCTGTACGACGCGATCGAGTACCGCGGCTTTGCGCAGCAGACCGTGCAGGAACTGGCCGCGCATGCGGGCGTGCCGGTCTACAACGGCCTGACCAACGAATTCCACCCGACGCAGGTGCTGGCCGACCTGATGACGATGCAGGAGCAGTGCGACAAGCCGCTGCGCGAGATGCGGGTGGCCTACCTGGGCGACGCGCGCTACAACATGGGCGACTCGCTGCTGCAGGGCGCGGCGCTGATGGGCATGGACCTGCGCATCGCGGCGCCGCGCGCGCTGTGGCCGGCGGCCGGGATCCAGGCGCAGTGCGAGGCGCTGGCGCGGGTCAGCGGCGCGAAGCTGAGCTTCACCGAAGCGCTGTTGCAGGCGGTCGAGGGCGTCGATTTCATCTACACCGACGTCTGGGTGTCGATGGGCGAGCCGGAAGCGGCGTGGGCCGAGCGGATCGCGCTGCTGAGGCCGTATCAGGTGAACGCGCGGCTGATGGCGGCGGCGGGGAACCCGGCGGTGAAGTTCATGCATTGCCTGCCGGCCTTCCACAACCGGGCGACGCGGCGCGGCGAAGAGATGTTCCAGCGCTTCGGGCTCGACGGGATGGAGGTGACCGAAGAGGTGTTCGAATCGCCGGCCTCGATCGTCTGGGACCAGGCCGAGAACCGCATGCACACCATCAAGGCGCTGCTGGTGGCGACGCTGGCATGAAGATCGTCGCAGCCCTCGGCGGCAACGCACTGATCCGCCGCGGCCAGCCGATGTCGGTGCAGGTCCAGCGCGACAACCTGGTGGCCGCCGCCCGCGCCCTCGCACCGCTGGCCGCCGACCACGACCTGGTGATCACGCACGGCAACGGGCCGCAGGTCGGCTGGCTCGCGCTGCAGGCCGCGGCCTGGCAGGACAGCCGCGCCGGCGCTGGAGCCGACGCCACGCCGCTCGACGTGCTGGGCGCCGAGAGCGACGGCATGGTCGGCTACCTGGTCGAGCAGGCCCTCGCCTGCGAGCTCGGCGGCCACCCGATCGCGACGCTGCTGACCCAGGTGCGCGTCGATGCCGACGACCCGGCCTTCTCGGCACCGACCAAGCCGGTCGGCCCCGGCTACGCGCACGCGGAAGTGCAGCTGCTCGCCGCGCGCGGCTGGCAGTTCGCGCCCGACGGCGAGCTCTGGCGGCGCGTCGTGGCGTCGCCGCAGCCGCGGCAGATCGTCGAGCTGGCGGCGATCCGCCACCTGCTGAAGGCCGGCGTCGTCGTGGTCTGTGCCGGCGGCGGCGGCATCCCGGTCGTCGAGCGCGACGGGCTGTTGCGCGGCATCGACGCCGTCATCGACAAGGACGCCGCCAGCGCCTTGCTGGCCCGCGAACTGCATGCCGACATCCTGCTGCTGCTCACCGACGTCGACGGCATCCAGCTCGGCTTCGGCACGCCGCAGGCGCACCGCCTCGCCGCCGCCACGCCGCGCTCGCTGCGGCGGCTCGAGCTGCCCGCCGGCTCGATGGGCGCGAAGGCGCTCGCCGCAGCCGGCTTCGTCGAGACCACCGGGCGGCGCGCGGCGATCGGCCGGCTCGACGACGTCGCCGCGCTGCTGGCCGGCACCGCCGGCACGCAGGTCACGCGCGACGAGACCGACCTCGGTTGAGGTGCATCAACCCGCCGCGGCGGCAGCGGCGTACCTTGGCGGCATGACGCAACGCCTTGCCGCCGTGAACCCGGTCCGCTCGATCCTGATGCTCGCGGACACCTCCGCGCACACCGCGAACCGGCTGACGTTCGCGCGCGAACTGGCCGAGCGGCACGGCGGCGAGGTCACCGCGCTGTTCGCGGCGACGCCGCTGCACGCCGAACCCGACGGCCGCTTCGGCGCCGTCGCCGCGGCGGCCGCCGCGCTCGCCGAACCCGACGCCCGCCAGCGCGCGCGCGAACGGCTGCTGCAGGACCTCACCGGCGGCGAGGAACTCGCGCGCGTGCGCTGGGCCGAGGTCGTGCGCGAGCCGGTGCTGCAGGCCGTCGTCCAGCATGCGTTGTGCACCGACCTGCTGGTGCTCGGCCAGCGCGACCCGTCGACGGTGGGACACGACCTGCCGGCCGGCTTCACCGAATCGCTGCTGATCGAGAGCGGCAAGCCCGCGCTGATCGTGCCCGACCGCGGCATCGCGAGTTCCGCGCCCGACTGCGTGCTGGTCGCGTGGAAGCCGTCGCGCGAAGCCGCCCGCGCCGTCGCCGCCGCGCTGCCGTTCCTGGCGCAGGCGCGCGAGGTGCACGTGGCGAGCTGGTCGCGCAACGCCGTCGTCGGCGCGGCCGGCGGCCTCGACATCGTCGGCCACCTGAAGGCCCACGGCATCGCGCCCGTCATGCACCAGCGCGGTTACGAGCCGCGCTCGATCGGCGACGAACTGACGGCGCTGGCCGGCGAGCTCGGCGCGCAGTGGCTGGTGATGGGCTGCTACGGCCACGGCCGGCTGCGCGAGCAGGTGCTCGGCGGCGCGACCCGCTCGCTGATGCACGCCGCGCGGCTGCCGCTGCTGATGGTTCACTGAACCCTTCCACCACCCCAAGGAGAGAGACCATGAAGATCCTGCTGGCCGTCGACGGCAGCGCCTGCACGAAGCAGATGCTGGCCTACCTGGCCGCCCACGACGAATTCCTCGGCGCGGGCCACGACTACACCGTGCTCACCGTCACGATGCCGGTGCCCGCCCATGCCAAGGGCTTCTTCGACCGCGAGACGGTCGCGAACTACTACCGCGCCGAAGCCGAGGAGGTGATGAAGCCGGTGCGCAGCTTCGTTGCGCAGCAGAAGTGGAACGCCAGCTTCGTCGAGAAGATCGGCCATGCGCCGACCGTGATCAGCGAGCTGGCCGACAGCGGCCGCTTCGACCTGGTCGTGATGGGCTCGCACGGGCACTCCAGCTTCGGCTCGATGGTGCTCGGGTCGGTGACGACCCGCGTGCTGAGCCAGTGCAAGACGCCGGTGCTCGTCATCCGCTGACCGGCGGCGCCTGCAGCGGCAGCACCAGGCGCAGCGCGTCGCCGTCGCCGCCCTGCTGCTGGAAGCCCAGGCGCTGCGTGAAGGCGCGCATCGCCAGGTTGTCGTGCAGCACCAGCCCGACCAGGCGCTGCGTGCCCTGCGCGGCCTGGTAGGCGATCAGCTTGCCCATCAGCAGCCGGCCGAGGCCGCGGCCCTGCAGGTCGCTGCGCACGACGACCGCGAACTCGGCCTCCTGGTTGTCCGGATCGACCGCGGCCCGCGCGACGCCCAGCGTCTCGCTGGTGCCGTCGGCGCGCGTGCGCACCGCGATGAACGCCATCTCGCGGGCGTAGTCGATCTGCGTCAGCCGCGCCAGCTCGCTGTGCGCCAGCTCGCGCCGCGCATTGAAGAAGCGGAAGCGCAGGTCATCGGGGCTCAGCTGTTCGACGAAGCGGCGGTGCGCCGGCTCGTCTTCCGGGCGGACCGGCCGCAGCGTCAGCGGCTCGCCCTGCCACGGCAGCGTCTCGACCAGCGCATCGGGGTAGGGCCGGATCGCGAAACGCGCCGCGCCGGCGACCGGTTCGCGGCCCAGCCGGATGCGGGCGTCCAGCGCCAGCACGCCGGTGGCGTCGGCCCACAGCGGGTTGATGTCGAGCTCGGCCAGTTCCGGCAGGTCGGCCAGCATCTGCGACACCGCGATCAGTACGTCGCCCACCGCGTCGAGCCGCGCGGCGGGGTGGTCGCGGTAGCCCGCCAGCAGGCGCGACACCGCGGTGCGCGACACCAGCTCGCGCGCCAGCGCCCGGTTCAGCGGCGGCAGCCCGATCGCGCGGTCGGCCAGCACCTCGACCGCGGTGCCGCCGTGGCCCAGCATCAGCACCGGGCCGAAGCTCGGGTCGATGCTCGCGCCGACGATCAGCTCCTGCGCCATCGGCCGGCTCGCCATCGCCTGCACGTTGAAGCCGCCGACGCGGGCCTGCGGCCGCACCCGGCGCACCGTGTCGAGCATGGCGGCCGCGGCCGCGCGCAGCGATGCCTCGTCGGCCAGGCCGAGCGCGACGCCGCCGACGTCCGACTTGTGCGTGATGTCGGGCGACGCGATCTTCAGCGCCACCGGGTAGCCGATGCGGCCGGCCGCATCGGCGGCGGCGTCGGCGTCCGCATCGACGCGCAGCGTCTGCACCACCGGGATGCCGTAGGCCGCGAGCACCGCCTTCGCTTCGTGCTCCTGCAGCAGTTCGCGGCCGTCGGCCCGCACCGCGTCGAATACCCGGCGTGCCGCGGCGAGGTCGGGTGCGGCGTTGCCGCTGGCGGTCGGCGTCTCCAGCAGCGTCGCCTGGTTGTGCCGGTAGCAACGCAGCATCGAGAACGCGTTGACCGCTTCTTCCGGCGTCGCGTAGTCGGCCACGCCGGCATCGGCAAACAGGCCGCGCGCCTCGGCCACCGCGCCGTCGCCGAGCCAGCAGGCCATCAGGCGGCCGGTGGCCTCCCGGGCCAGCGGCAGCAGCGAGCGTGCGATGTCGGCGCTCGGCACGATCGCGGTCGGCGCATGCATGAACAGCACCGCGCCGGCCTGCGGCTCGGCCAGCACCGCCTGCAGCGCGTCGACATAGCGCTGCGCCGGCGCGTCGCCGATGATGTCGACCGGGTTGCCGTGCGACCAGGTGGCCGGCAGCACCGCATCGAGCCGGGCCTGCAGCGCGGGCGTCGGCTCGGCCAGCGGCACGCCGCAGCGCGCGGCCGCATCGGCGGCCAGCACGCCGGCACCGCCGCCGTTGGTGACGAGGGTCAGCGTCTCGTCGCGGTTGCTGCCGAAGCGCGCCAGCGTCTGCGCCGCGACGAAGAGCTCCTGCAGCGTGTCGACGCGCAGCATGCCGGCGCGACGGATCGCCGCATCGAACACGATGTCGGAACCGGCCAGCGCGCCGGTGTGCGACGCCGCCGCGCGCAGCCCGTTGCCGGCGCGGCCGGCCTTCACGACGATGACCGGCTTGTTGCGCGCCGCCGCGCGCGCGGCCGACATGAACTTGCGCACGCCGCCGGGCGATCCGCCGATCGATTCGATGTACAGCAGGATCGCGCGCGTGTGCGCGTCGCTCGCCAGGTGGTCGAGCAGGTCGCCGAAATCGACGTCCGCATGCTCGCCGAGCGACACCAGGTGCGAGAAACCGATGCGGCGCGCACGGGACCAGTCGAGCACCGCGGTGACCAGCGCGCCCGACTGCGAGACGAAGGCCAGGTTGCCGGGCAGCGCGTCGGTGTGCGCGAAGCTCGCGTTCAGCCCGAGGCGCGGCGTCAGCAGCCCGAGGCAGTTCGGGCCGAGCAGGCGCAGCATGTGCGGCCGCGCGGCCTCGAGCACCGCCTGCTTCTGCGCGGCGGTGAGCCCGGCGGTCATCACGATCGCGGCGCGCGTGCCGAGCCGGCCGAACCGGTCGACCAGGTCGGCCAGCGTCTCGGGCGGCGTGCACAGCACCGCCAGGTCGGGCGGCGCCGGCAACTGGTCGGGGTGCGAGAAGACCGGCTGCCCGTCGAGCGTGCGCAGCCGCAGGTTCAGCGCGTGCAGCGGGCCGCGGAAGCCGGCACGCAGGTTGCGCCAGACGGTGGCGCCGACGCTGGCGGGGCGGTCGGAGGCCCCGGCGACGGCGACGGATCGGGGTTCCAGCAGGCGGTCGAGGTGGCGGACGCTCATTCGTCAGTGTGACATCAGCAGCGGCACCGTCGCACTGCCGATGAGTTGCCGCGTGACGCCGCCCAGCACCCGCTCGCTCCAGCGCGAATGGCCGTAGGCGCCCATCACGATCAGGTCGGCACCGATGTCGGCTGCATGCGAAAGCATCGCGTCGGCGACATCGATCGAGGTCGTCTCCACGCGGGCCTCGGCGCTCACGCCGTGCCAGGCGAGCCACTGGCGCAATGCATCCAGCCGCGGCACCGGCGGTTCGCCGGCGGCCGGGCTGGGCGGGTTCCAGCGCACCACCTCGACCGTGCTCGCCCGCTGCAACAGGGGCAGCGCGTCATTGAGCGCGCGCACCGCCTCGCAGCTTTCGTCCCACGCGACGATCGCCTTGCTGCCGATCGTCTCCAGAGCCCGCGGCGCGCAGGCATGGGGCAGCAGCAGCGTCGGGCGGGCACTGTACAGCAGTACCTGCTCGACCACCGCGCGTGCGCCGCGGTGGCCGGGGGCCGACGGATCGGCCTGCGTCAGCACGGTCAGGTCGCTGCAGTGCGCATGGGCGATCAGCGACGCGGCCGGCTCGGCCTCGTCGATCACCGTCTCGATCGAATGCAGCCCGGCGCTGCCGCAGGCGGCGCGGAACCGGTCCGCGGCGCGTTCGGCCTCGTCGCGCAGGCTGTCCCAGGCAAGCGCCGCCAGGTCGCTGAGCGTTGCGCCCGGCGAACCCGGCAGGTCGAGCAGGCCCGTCGGCGCCAGCCCCGCGAGATGGCAGTCCAGTCGCCGGGCCAGCCGGATGGCGGCCTGCGTGCGCGCGTCGCAGGCCGGGCTCTGGTCAAGGTACAGGAGGATGCTGCGGTAGCTCATGGTGCGGGCCTCTCGAAGGTCAGAGGATCGTGATCGAGCGGCTGCTGCTGCCGGTGCTCTTGGGCAGCGTCAGCTTCAGCACGCCGTCCTCCAGCTTGGCAACCACCGCCTTCGAATCGATCTCGTGCGCGAGCGAGAAGCCGCGCGCGGCGCTGCCGACCCAGGTTTCCTTCAGCAGCGAGCGGCCGCCGGACTTCTCTTCCTTCTCGCGCCGCACCTCGGCACTGATCGAGATGAAGTTGCCGTCGACGCTGACGTGGATGTCTTCCTTGCGCGCACCCGGGATCTCGGCGCGCACCAGGTACTCCTTGTCATGCTCTGTGACGTCGATGCGGATCTCGCCGGGGATGTCGCCGGGGACGCGCATCGAGCGCGCCAGGTGGCGGAACAGGTCGGTCGAGAACGGGCTCAACAGGGATTCGAACGGCTCGACACGGGTCAATGCAGACATGGGGATCTCCTTGTGGGGCAGGGGTGACAACGGGCGGCTGGGGATCTGGGACACCACCCGCCCGGCGGCGCCCCGATGTCAATCTAGGACGCGCTGCGGCGGATGCATTGACGCACCGCAAGCTCGCTTCCGCGAGCGGCGTGGACAGTGCGACGACTTGTCCGGGAACCACCGATGAACGATGCCGATCTGGCGATGACGGGGCCCGAGGGCCTGAGCGATGCCGAAGCCGCCGCGCGCTTGCTGCGCGACGGTGCGAACCGCCTGCCCCCGCCGCAGCACCGCAGCGCCGCCGCGCTGCTGCGCGAGGTGCTGATGCAGCCGATGGTGCTGCTGCTGCTGGCGTGCGCCATGACGTACGGGCTGCTCGGCAATGCCGTCGACGCGCTGGTGCTCGGCGGCTCGCTGGTGCTGGTGGCGGCGATCTCGGTGGTGCAGGCGCTGCGCACGCAGGCGGTGCTGGAGGCGCTGCAGGAGCTGGCCAGCCCGCGCAGCACCGTCGTGCGCGGCGGCGTCGCGCGCCGCATCGCAAGCCACGAGCTGGTGCGCGGCGACCGGCTGGTCGTCCAGGAGGGCGACCGCCTCGCGTGCGACGCGCTGCTGGTCGAGACGCAGGGCCTGCGGATCGACGAATCGATGCTGAGCGGCGAATCGATGCCGGTCGACAAGGGCGGCGACCGGCCGCACGCGCGGGAGCTGATGTCCGGCACGCTGGTGGTGCAGGGCGACGGCAGCGCGGTCGTCACCGGCACCGGCGTGCACACCGCGCTCGGGCGCATCGGCGGCTCGCTGCAGCAGCTGCAGCCGCCGCCGAGCCGGCTGCGCCGCCAGCTCGACCTGCTGGTGCGCCGGGTCGCGCTGGCAGCGCTCGCGACCTGTCTCGTGGCCGCCGCCGTGTTCGCATGGCGAGACGGTTCGTGGACCGCGGGGCTGCTGGTCGGGCTGACGCTGGCGATGGCGATCGTGCCCGAGGAGTTCGCGGTGGTCTGGACGGTGATGCTGGCGCTCGGCGCCTGGCGGCTCGCCCGGCTGCAGGTGCTGACGCGGCAGCCGCAGGCCATCGAGGCGCTCGGCACGGCCAGCGTGCTGTGCGTCGACAAGACCGGTACGCTGACCTGCAATCGCATGACGGTCGTCGAGACCAGCGGGGACGATGTCATGCGCTGGGCCGCGCTGGCAAGCGTGGGCGAGGGGCTGGAGCCGATGGACCGGGCCATCCTCGCGCTGCAGCCGCAGGGCGACGCGACGCTGCTGTGGCGCGAGGGCGTGCGGCCGCAGCGGCCGTTCGTGCGGCACGCCTGGCGGCGCGCGGGCGACGCGGGCTGTGTGGTGGCGATGAAGGGCGCGCCCGAGGCCGTGCTCGCCTGCTGTGCCGACGGTGCCGTGCGTGTCGCGCTCGCGCAGCGTGCCGCCGCGTGGGCGGCACGGGGACTGCGCGTGATCGCGGTCGCGCATGCGCCGTGGCGCGAGGGCGAGCCGCGGCCGGCGCAAGGGTTCGTCGCCGACGGGCTGGTCGGCTTCCAGGACCCGCTGCGCGACGACGTGCCGGGCGCGCTGGCCCAGTGCCGCGAAGCTGGCGTGCGCGTCGTGATGATCACCGGCGATGCGCCGGCGACCGCATCGGCGATCGCCCGCGAGGCCGGCTTCGAGCGCTGGGACGGCGACGCGGTGTGCACCGGTGCCGCGCTGGCCGCGATGGACGACCGGGCCTTCGATGCGGTGGTCGGCCGCATCGCGGTCTGCGCCCGCGTCAGCCCGGACCAGAAGCTGCGCATCGTGCAGGCGCTGCAGCGCCGCGGCGAGGTGGTCGCGATGACCGGCGACGGCGTCAACGACGGGCCGGCGCTGCGTGCCGCGGACGTCGGCGTCGCGATGGGGCAGCGCGGCACCGACGTTGCGCGCGAGGCGGCGGCGCTGGTGCTGCTGGACGACCGCTTCGCGTCGCTGGTCGATGCAGTGCGCGCCGGTCGGCGCATCTTCACGAACCTGCAGCGCGCGGTCGGCTACCTGCTCGCGGTGCATCTGCCGATCGTCGGGCTGTCGCTGCTGCCGGTGCTGGGCGGCCCGGTGCTGCTGCTGCCGGTGCATGTGGTGCTGCTGGAGCTGATCATCGACCCGGCGTGTTCGCTGGTGTTCGAGGCCGAGCCGGCGGCCCGCGACGCAATGAAGGTGCCGCCGCGTCCGGCGGGCACGGCGCTGTTCGGCCGCGGCGCGGTGCAGCGGGCGCTCGGCGTCGGCGCGGTGGCGCTGGCGGCGGTCGTCGCGGTGCAGGTGGCCGGCCGCTGGGCCGGCTGGTCGGACGAGGGGCTGCGCCTCGCGGGCCTGGCGACGCTCGTCGCCGGCAACCTGGCGATGCTGCAGTGGTTCCGCGGCGGACGCGACGCGCTGGCGGTGCGCAACGGCAGCTTCGACCTGCTGGTGCTGGGTGTCGCGGCAACCGGCGCGCTGCTGCTGCTGGTGCCGCCGCTGGCGCGGCTGTTCGGTCTGCCGGTGCTGCCGGCGGCGGTGGTGCTGCCGCTGCTGGCCGTGCCGGCCGGAGTGTCGAGCTGGCGGCTCGTGCGGGGTCGATTCCGCGGGCTCAGCGAGGCCTGAGCGCGTCGAGCTGCCGGCGCAGCCCGTCGATCTCGTCGAGCAGCTGCAGCACCAGCGCCGTGCCGCCGGGGCCGAGCTCCAGGTCGTGCGCGAGGCGCAGCGCCTTGCGGGCACGGGCCAGCTCGCCGATGCCGAAGCGCCAGTGCTCCGGCGCTTCGCCCTGCGGCACCAGCACGCCCTCGTCGACCAGCGCGACCAGCCGCTCGCGCTCGGTGCCGCACACTTGCACCAGCTGCGTCAGCGTGAAGTGCTGCGTCTCGTCGATCAGCACCGCATCGACCACGGTGGATTGCCGCTGTGCCATCTCAGGTCTCCAGTCCGCTGCGCGCATCGAACCCGGCGAACGCGCGGGCGAGCCCGGCATAGGCCTCGCGCTGCGCGTCGTTCGTGGCGGCCGGCGCGCGCACCGCCAGCACCACATACAGGTCGCCCGGCGGCGTCCCCGGCAGCCCCTTGCCCTTCAGCCTCAGCCGCCGTCCGGCGGCCGAGCCGGTCGGCACCGTCAGCTCGAGGCGGCCGTCCGGCGTCGGCACGTGGACGCTCGCGCCGAGCGCGGCCTCCCACGGCGCGACCGGCAGTTCCAGCGTGACGTCGCGCCCTTCGACGCTGAACTGCGGGTGCGGTGCGATCTCGATCTCGAGGTACAGGTCGCCCGCCGGCCCGCCGCCGATTCCCGGCGCGCCCTGGCCGGCCAGGCGCAGCTGCTGCCCGGTGCGCACGCCGCGCGGGATGTTGACCTCCAGCTGCCGCTCCCGGAACACGATGCGGCCGCCGTCGTCGGGCACCGGCGTGCGCAGCGACAGCGTGCGGCGCGTGCCGCGGTATGCGTCGCCGAGCTCGATCACCACCTTGGCATGGTGGTCGCTGCCGCCCGCCCGTGCGCTGCCGCGCGCGGCGCGGTGGTGGCGGCCGAACAGCGACTCGAAGAAATCGCTGTAGTCCGCCGGATCGCCGGGCCCGGCGTCGCGGCCGCTGAATTCGAAGCCGCTGTCCCAGCCGGGCGGCGGCTCGAACCGTTCGCCGCCGTGGTGGCGCCGGCCGATCTCGTCGTAGGCGGCGCGCTTCTCGGGGTCCTTCAGCGCCTCGTAGGCTTCGGCGACCTCCTTGAAACGCGTCTCGGCGTCGGGCTCCTTGCTGACGTCGGGGTGGAATTTGCGCGCGAGCTTGCGGTAGGCGCGCTTGATCTCGTCGTGCGTGGCGGTGGGCTCGACCCCGAGCGCGGCGTAGTAGTCCTTGAACTCCATGGCGTGGCAGATCGTCAGTGCGAGGGAGGCGGGGAGGGCCGAAGTCTGCGCCAGGCGAGAGCGGCCAGCCATGCCAGCTTCAAGACCCTGCGCAGCAGGTGGGTTCGCCCGCTCGACGCGGCGGGCGCGATCCCGCCGCGGATCAGGTCGGCCGCCTGCCGCAGCCGCAGGCGTTGCAGCTGCGCCTCCAGCTGCAGCAGATCGCGGCGCCGGGCGAGCAGGTCACGATGGTTCATCGCGACCCCGCCACGAACGCCGCGTGGTCACGCTGCAACTCGGCGAGCGTGGCCTGCAGCAGCGGCGGGCGGCGTTGCACCAGGTGCCGCCAGCGCCACCCGCCGAGTGCGGCCGCGCCGGCGAACAACGCGGTCGCCAGGCCCACCGCCAGCGGGCGCTGCGCCGGTTCGCACAGCAGCACCAGCCCGGTGGCGAGCAGCACGCTCGCGACCAGCGCGCTGAACACCGTGACGGCCGCGGCGATGAAGAGCGCGGCCAGGCGCAGCCGCTCCTCCTCGATCTCGACCGAAAGAAGCTCGAGCCGCGTGCGCCCGCTGTCGAGCAGCGTGCCCAGCAGCTGCGGCAACGCGTCGGCGGCCGACTGCATCAGCGGCGGGCCGCGAGGAAGCCGACCAGCAACCCGACGGCCGCGGCAATGCCCATCGCGCCGTACGGGTGGGCGTGCACCGCGTGGTCGGCCTGCCGCGCGGCGCGGCGTGCCTGGTGCACGGCATCGTCCTCGAGCTGCTCGAGCTGGCTGCGCATCTCGCGCACCTGCTCGGCCAGGCGCTGGCGCACCGCGTCGACCTTCTCGTCGCCGGTCTGGGCCACGCTCTTCAGCACGCGTTCGGCTTCGTCGACCATCTGGCGCAGGCCGCCGGCCAGCGTGTCGCTGCCGTTGCCGGCGAAGGGGTGGGTGTGCATGGAGGTCCTCCGGATCGCTGGGCACGCCGGGATCGGCGCGGCTGCATCGTAGGCAGGCCATGCCGGCTGACGGCTTGCGCAAACGCAAGGCGGCGCGACGCGCCGGTGCGCATCGTCGGGTGTTCCAATGGCCGTTCGCAAGGAAACCCCGCGATGACCCGTCCGCCACGTCCCGAAGCGGCCTCGCCGGCGTCCGGCCGGCGCTCGGCCGCCGACGCGGCCTGGCAGGGCGCGGCGCTCGCACTCGACGTGCTGGCCGCGCCGCAGGGCACGCCGCAGGCGCTGGCGGCGCGCCAGGCGCAGCGGCTCGCGGCGCTGCTGCAGTCGGCGAAGCGCGATTCGCCGCTGTACCGGCGACTGCTGCGCGGCATCGACCCGGCGCGTGCAGCGCTGCCCGACCTGCCGGCGATCGACAAGCACACGCTGATGCACCGCTTCGACGACTGGGTGGCCGATCCCGCCCTGCGCCTGGCCGGATTGCGGCGCTTCGTCGCCCAGCCCGAGGACATCGGCCGGCCGTACCTCGGGCGCTACCAGGTGTGGGAGAGCTCGGGCAGCCAGGGCGAGCCGGCGCTGTTCGTGCAGGACGAGGCTGCAATGGACGTCTACGACACGCTGGAGGCGTGCCGCCGGCCGGTGCTGCAGCCGTGGCGGCGGCTGCTCGACCCGTGGCTGCTGGGCGAACGCATTGCGTTCGTCGGCGCCACCGGCGGCCATTTCGCGAGCACGGTGAGCGTCGAGCGGCTGCGGCGCCGGGTGCCGGCATGGGCGCCCCGGCTGCGCGGTTTCTCGTTCCTGCAGCCGGCCACGGCGCTGGTGGCGCAGCTGCAGGCCTTCGCGCCGACCATCGTCGCCACCTACCCGAGCGTGGCGTTGCTGCTGGCCGGCGAGCAGGCGGCGGCGCGCCTGCGCCTGCGCCTGGCCGAGGTGTGGACCGGCGGCGAGACGCTGACGCCGGCCGCGCGCCTGCACGTCGAGCAGGCGTTCGCCTGCCCGCTTGCGGATGCCTACGGCGCGTCGGAGTTCCTGCCCATCGCGTCGCAGTGCCGGCTTGGCCGGCTGCACCTGAACAGCGACTGGGTGCTGCTGGAACAGCTGGACGCGCAGGGACGGGTGCTGCCGCCCGGCGAGAGCGGCTGTCGCACGCTGCTGACGAACCTGGCGAACCGGGTGCAGCCGCTGATCCGCTGCGACCTCGGCGACCGCACGCGGCTGCAGGTGACGCGCTGCGCCTGCGGCAGCGTGCTGCCGGTGGTCGAGGTGGAGGGGCGCTGCGACGACAGCCTGGTGCTCGGCCGCGACGGGGCGCAGGCGACGCTGGTGCCGCTGGCGTTGTGCACGGTGCTGGAGGAAGAGGCGGGCCTGTTCGATTTCGAGCTGGTGCAGCACGGGCCGTGCGAGCTGGCGCTGCGCGCGGCCGCCGGCGATCGCGATGCGCCGGAGGCATTGCGGCAGGCCGGCCGAGCACTGGGCGGCTTCCTGCGCCGGCACGGGGCGCTCGGGGTGCACATCCGCCTGTCGAGCGGCCCGCCCGCCGGCTGCCTGCCCAGCGGCAAGCGGCAGCGGGTGCGGGTGCAGCAAGCTTGCGCCTGATCAATGGCGGTGGCGGACGCAGGCGGCACGCTGGGCGCGCGTGCCTCAACCACCACCAGGACCACCATGAAACAGCTCCCCCAGATCCAGTTCCTCGGGATCGACCCGTCGCCGGCGCTCGAGACCGACGTGCGCGAGCGCCTGGAGCGGCTCGATCGCTTCTGCCCCGACCTGATCGCCGGACGCACGACGATCGAGCTGCTGCACACGCACCAGCAGCAGGGGCGTACGTTCGCGGTGCGCCTGGACATGACGCTGCCGGGTCACGAGCTGACGGTGAGCCGTGTCCATCACGAGGATGTGTACGTGGCGCTGCGCAATGCCTTCGACGACATGACGCGGCAGGTGCAGGACACGGTGCGGATCGCGCGCCAGCGTCACCAGGACGTTGCCGCGCTGCAGCCCGATGCCGACCCCGCCTGACCGGGGGCTTCGGCGATGCGGCTGACCTTCCTCGGTGCGACCGGCACCGTGACCGGTTCTCGCTACCTGCTGGAGCATGGCGGGCGGCGCCTGCTGGTCGATTGCGGGTTGTTCCAGGGGCTCAAGCAGCTGAGGCTGCGCAACTGGGCCGCGTCGATCCCGCCGCCGCGCGAGATCGATGCGATCGTGCTGACGCATGCGCACCTGGACCACAGCGGCGGCGTGCCGCGGCTGGTCGCGGGCGGCTACGACGGGCCGGTGTACGCGAGCGACGCGACCTGCGACCTGTGCGGGCTGCTGCTGCCGGATTCCGGCCGGCTGCTGGAAGAGGAGGCGGAGTTCGCGAACCGACATGGCTTCTCGCGCCACCATCCGGCGCTGCCGCTGTACACCGAGGCGGATGCGCAGGCCGCACTCGGGCTGCTGCGCCGCCTGCGTTTCGGCGACGTGTTCGAGCCGATCCCCGGCGTGCAGGTGAGCCTGCAGCGCGCCGGGCATTTGCTGGGCGCGGCGAGCGTGCGGGTGGCGTGGGACGGGCGCTCGATCGTGTTCTCGGGCGACCTTGGCCGCGATGAGGACCTGCTGATGAGGCCGCCCGAGGCGCCGCCGGATTGCGACTGGCTGGTGGTCGAGTCGACCTACGGCGATCGCGAGCACGTCGGCGGCGACCCGCTGGCGACGCTGGCCGACGTGATCCGCCGCACGGCGGCGCGCGGTGGCATCGTCGTGATCCCGTCGTTCGCGGTCGGGCGTGCACAGGCGCTGATGCACGCATTGCACCTGTTGCGCGAGCAGCGCCGCATTCCGCCCCTGCCGGCCTTCCTGAACAGCCCGATGGCCGCCGATGCGACGCGCCTGTACGTGAAGCACCGGGCCGAGCACCGGCTCGACGAAGCTCAGTGCCGCGCGATGTGCGCGGCGGCGAAGATCGTCAACAGCGTCGAGGAGTCACGACGGCTCAATGAGCTGCGCATGCCGTCGGTGATCATCTCGGCGAGCGGCATGGCCTCGGGCGGGCGGGTGCTGCACCACCTGAAGGCGTTCGCGCCGGATGCCCGCAATGCGATCCTGTTCGCCGGCTACCAGGCGGCCGGCACGCGCGGCGCGGCGATGGTAGGCGGTGCCGGCGCGGTGAAGATCCACGGTGCCTACGTGCCGGTGCGGGCCGAGGTGGCGCACCTGGACACGCTGTCCGGCCATGCCGACCGCAGCGAGCTGCTCGCGTGGGTCGGGGCGCTGCCGCGGGCGCCGCGGCAGGTGTTCGTCACGCACGGGGAGCCGGTGGCGGCGGATGCGCTGCGGCTCGGGATCGAGGAGCGCTTCGGGTTCGCGTGTTGCGTGCCCGAGCATGGCAGCGTCGTCGAGCTGGATTGAGCCTTTCGTTCCTCACCCGCTCGCCTTTGCGCGCAGGAAGCTGGCGCAGTGCATTCAGACCTGGCGCACTTTCACGCGCACCCCATCTCCCACCGCCGACGGCGGGTAGACGATCACCCGCGCGCCGACCGGCAGCCCCTCCCGGACCCATGCCTCGGTCGGGTTGCGCGCCCCGATCACCACCGGCGTCAGCCGCGCCCGGCCGCCATCGACGACGAACACGCCCATTCGCGCGCCCGGGCCGCCCATCGATGACGGCAGCGGGAACACCGCGCTCACCGGCACCTTCGTCACGCCGTCCTTCGCCATCGTCAGGACCCGCACCGTCACGCGGTAGCCGTCGCCGAGCGCCGACCACTCGGCCGGCGGGCTCGCGATGTCGACCAGCACCCGCACGCGCTGCTCCTCCACGCCCAGCGCCGACACCTTCGTGAACGCGCCCGGCTCGACCAGCCGCACCCGGCCGCGCAACGCCGTCTCGCCGCCCCAGTGCTCGATCGCCACCTGCGCACCCGCGCGCACCTGCAACGCATCGGCGGTCAGCAGCTCGGCCACCACCTCCAGCCCGGCCACGTCGCCCAGCTCCAGCAGCGGCGCGCCGAGCGGCACCGTCGCCTCGCTCGCCTGCGCGACGCGCAGCACCCGCGCCGACACCGGCGAGCGCACCGCGAACGCCCGCGGCGCACCGGCCGGCGCATTGCGCACCGCGCCGAGCGCCGCCCGCGCCTGCTCCACCTCGTGGCCGGCGGCATGCTGGTCGCCCGTCGCGGCGTCCAGCTCCTTCTGCGCCGCCAGCGCCGCCAGCCGGTCGCTCTCCAGCCGCGTCGGCGACACGAAACCCTGCTTCGCCAGCTGCTCGCTGCGCTGCGCATCGTTGCGCGCCTGCAGCAAGGCCACCCGCGCCCCTTCGGCGCGCGCGCTCGCCCGCTGCAGCTGCGCCTCGGTCACCTCCAGCCGCGCCTGCTGCTCGCGGCGGGTGCGCTCGTCGAGCATCGGCGACAGCACCGGCGTCAGCTGCGCCACCACCGCGCCGGCCGCCACCGCATCGCCCTCGCGCAGCGCGATGCGCGCCAGCTGCCCGGCGAGCGGCGCAGACACCACGTAGCGGTCGCGCAGCCGCGTCTTCGCATCCTCCTCGACCGCCGCCTCGAAACGGCCGGTCGCCGCGACGGCCACCTCCACCTCGACCGGCCGCGGCATGAAGGCCCACGTCATCACCGCGACCGCCGCGATCGTCGCGGCGCCGCCGGCCAGCCAGGCCCGGCCCCCGTGCGCAAGCTTCAGCGTCTTCATCGTTCAATCCCTCGTCTTCAAGGCCGACACCATGTCGAGCCGGTCGATGCGCCGGCGCACCACCAGCGCGCTGGCGGCACCGGCCACCAGCACGCACAGCGCCGCACCTGCATAGGTGCGCGCCCGGATCACCACCGGAAAATAGAACTGGTCGGACTTCAGCAGCTCGACCACGCCGTGCGTGATCGCCCAGCCCATCAGCATGCCGATCGGCAGCGCGACCGCGATCACGATCGCCAGCTCGCCCAGCAGCAGCCCCGACACCTCGGCGCGCGTGAAGCCCAGCACCCGCAGGCTCGCGAGTTCCCAGGCCCGCTCCGACAGCGCGATGCGCGCGTTGTTGTAGACCACGCCGACCGCGATCACGCTCGCGAACATCGTCAGGATCGTGCTCATGATGCGCACGTTGCGTGCGCTGATCTGCTGCAGGTTGCGCAGCATCGTCGACTTGCTCCAGGCGCCCGCCACCGCCGGCAGCGCCTTCGTCGCCTCCAGCGCCGCGTCCTCGCTGCCGGGCTCGAGCGCCATCATGAAGCCGGTCGACAGGTCGCCGTCGCCCAGCACCCGGTTCAGCGACGGCCGGTCCATGTAGGCGTTCAGCCCCATCATCTCGCGCACCGTCGCGCCCACCACCAGCTCGAGCGTGCGCTCACGGCCCTCCAGCACCTCCACGCGCACCCGGTCGCCGACGCGCAGCCCGAGCTTGTCGGCCAGCCGGTCGGTCAGCACCAGCCCGCGGCCGTCGAGCACCGTCTCGCGGCCGTCCGCATCGATCGCGCGGAACAGCTGCGAGCGCGGCGCGTAGCCGCGGATCAGGCTGCGCTCGCGGCGGTGCCCGTTGATGAAGTTCACCGCGACGAAGCGGGTCGACTCCACGTCGCGCACGCCCGGCAGGTGCGTCAGCTCGCGGCGCGCGCCGTCGCCCACGGCTTCGGCCGCCCACACCGTGATGTCGGTGCGCATGCTCAGGTTGAACTGGCTGTCGACGATCACGTCGATCGCGTCGCGGAAGAAGTTGCCCAGCACGACGATCGCGACCGCCGCCGCGACGCCGGCCACCGACAGCCCGCTGCGCAGCGGCCGCCGTTCGATGTTGCGCACGATCATGCGCAGCGCCGGGTTCATGCCGCGCACGCCCAGCCGCTCGAGCAGCGTGCGCCGGTAGTGGCCGGGCGCGGGCGGGCGCATCGCCTCGGCCGGCGCCAGCCGCACGGTGGCGGCGATCGCGTTCAGCGTGCCGGCCACCGCCGTCGCGACCGTGATGCCGATGCTCACCACCAGCAGCCACGGCGCGATCGCGTGCTCGAAGCTCGGGAAACGGAACAGCTCGGCATACAGCCCGGTCAGCAGCGTGCCGAGCACCTTGCCCAGCAGCACGCCGAGCGCCAGCCCGGCGAGCACGATCGCCATCACCAGCTTCAGGTAGTGCAGGCCGATCGCGCGGTCCGGGTACCCGAGCGCCTTCAGCGCCGCCACCTGCTCGCGCTGCGTCGAGACCAGCCGCGTCACGACCACGTTCAGCAGGAACGCGGCCACGCCGAGGAAGATCGCCGGCAGGATGGTGCCGAGCACGCGCTGCTCCTTGATCTCGTTGTCGAGCATCAGGTGCGAGGGCTGCTCGTCGCGGCCGTTGGCCTGGCGGCCGCCGTACGGCGAGAGCCGGCGCGACAGCCCGTCGATCACCGCCTCTTCCGACGCCCCCGGCGCGAGCCGGACCGCGACGCGGTTGAACGCGCCGCGCATGTCGTACGCGGCGGCTAGCGTTTCGCGGTCGACCCAGAACACGCCGAAGCCGCGCGTGTCGGGCATGCCCCACAGGCCGGCGAAGATGTACTCCGGCGACAGCGCGGTGCCCACCATCACGATCGTGCGCCGCCGGCCGTTCAGCTGCACCCGCAGCTGCGATCCGGGCACCAGGCCGCGCGCCTGCGCGAAGCCCTCGGAGACCAGTGCCTCGATGCGGTCGTCGCCCGCGGCCACCGCCGCCGGCGCGCGGCCGGCGCTGACGAGCACGCGGTTCATCGCGTCGCTGCCGCGCCGCGGCAGCCCGATGAGCTGCCCGAGCACCGGGTCGGCCGAGCCGGGCACCTCGACGCGCGCCATTTCCTCCAGCGTGGTCTGCACCTGCGCGACGCCGTCGATGCGGCCCAGCGCCTCGGCGGCCGCGTCGGGGGCGCGCTTGACGGCGGCGAACACGTCGGCGAAGCGGCCCTGCGCATAGAACCGGTCGCGCGCCAACGCCAGCGAGTCGACCGCCGACAGGCTGGTGACGAAGCCGCCGATGCCGCTGGCCACCACCAGCGCGATCGTCAGCGCCTGGCTCCACATCAGGCGCAGGTCGCGCAGCAGCTTGCGGTCGAGGGCCTTCATCGCATCACCGCGTCACCACGTCAGCTCGGACGGCAGCAGCTTGTGCGCATTCGCCGCCACCTGCTGGATGCGGCCGTCGCCCAGCGTGACGACGCGGTCGGCCATGCCGGCGATGGCCGCGTTGTGCGTGATCACGATCGCGGTGGTGCCGAGCTCGGCATTGATGCGCGCGATGACCTCCAGCACCAGCTTGCCGGTCTGGTAGTCGAGCGCGCCGGTCGGCTCGTCGCACAGCAGCACGTCGGGGCGCTTGACGATCGCGCGCGCGATCGCCACGCGCTGCTGCTCGCCGCCGGACAGCTGGGCCGGGAAGTGGTCGCGCCGCGGCGTGAGCCCGACGCGCTCGATCGCGTCGTCCACCGGCATCGGGTCGCGCGCGATGTCGGTGACGAGCGCGACGTTCTCGCGCACCGTCAGGCTCGGGATCAGGTTGTAGAACTGGAACACGAAGCCGACGTGCTCCCGCCGGTAGCGCGTCAGCGCGGCGTCGTCGGCGGCGCTCAGTTCCTCGTCGCCGAACCACAGCCGGCCGGTGCTCGCGACGTCGAGCCCGCCGAGGATGTTCAGCAGCGTCGACTTGCCGCTGCCCGACGGCCCGAGCAGCACGACGAACTCGCCGCGCCGCACCTGCAGGTCGACCGCCCGCAGCGCCTCGACCCGGACCTCGCCGCTGCCGTAGGTCTTGGTGATCTGTTCCGCGCGGAACACGCAAGGGGCGTCGTTCATCGCTGGTGCACGTAGCGGCCGGGCGCGGCCTCGCCGGCCGCGAGGCCGGCTTGCGGGGCGCCCAGCGGTGGCGGCGCGACCGGTCGGGCGGTGCCGTGGCGGTGCAGCCAGTCGCGCCAGGCCGGCCACCAGGAGCCTTCGGTCTCCGGCGTGTCGGCGAGCCATGCGTCGGCATCGACGCGCGGCGCACCGGCCGCCAGCGTGCGCACGCGGCAGCTCGCGCGCGCATTGCCCGGCGGGTTGACGATGCCCACGTTGTGGCCGCCGGAGGTCAGCACGAAGGTCTGCTCGGCGTCGCACAGCGACTGCAGCGCGAACACCGAGCGCCACGGCGCGACGTGGTCCTGCAGCGTCGCGACGCTGAAGACCGGCACGCGGATGTCCATCAGCCTGACCGCGCGGCCCTCGACCCGCCATTCGCCGTGCGCCAGCGCGTTGTGCAGGTACAGCCCGCGCAGGTACTCGGCATGCATGCGCGCCGGCAGGCGCGTGCCGTCGGCGTTCCAGGCCATCAGGTCGGTCATCGGCGCGCGCTCGCCGAGCAGCAGCGCATGCACGCGGTACGACCACACCAGGTCGTTCGAGCGCAGCATCTGGAAGGTGCGCTTCATCTGCGCCTTGTCGAGGTAGCCCTGCCATTGCATGCGCTGCTCAAGCGCCTCGACCTGTTCCTCGTCGATGAACAGCGCCAGCTCGCCCGGCTCGGTGAAGTCGGTCTGGGCCGCCAGCAGCGTCAGGCTCGCCAGCGAGTCGTCGCGCTGCGCGCCCAGCAGCGCGGCGACCGACGCGAGCAGCGTGCCGCCGAGGCAGTAGCCGCAGGCATGCACCCGCCGGCCCGCGGTGATCGTGCGCACCGCCTGCAGCGCGTCCAGCACCCCCAGGCGCGCATAGTCGTCCATGCCGAGGTCGTGGTCCTCGGCGCCGGGGTTCTTCCAGGAGATCGCGAACACCGTGAAGCCCTGGTCCACCAGGTACTTCACCAGCGAGTTCGACGGCGACAGGTCGAGCACGTAGTACTTCATGATCCAGGCCGGCACCAGCAGCACCGGCTCGGCGTGCACGCGCGGCGTCGACGGCGCGTACTGGATCAGTTCCATCAGGCGGTTGCGCAGCACCACGCGGCCGGGTGTGACCGCCACGGTGCGGCCCGGCTCGAAGGCCTCGGCCCCGACCGGCGGCTCGTCCAGCCACTCGCGCCGGATGTCTTCGGCGACATGGGCCAGGCCGCGCAGCAGGTTGGCGCCGCCTTCGCGCAGCGTGCGCTGCTGCACCACCGGATTGCCCGCCACGAAGTTCGACGGCGCGAGCATGTCCAGCCATTGCCGTGCCGCGAACGCCACCATCTGCTCGTGGTGGCGGGTGACGCCCGGCACGCCGCTGGTGGCCTGCTGCCACCAGCGCTGCTGCAGCAGGAAGAGCTGCGAGAGCGCGTGCCAGGGCTGCGCCTGCCAGGCCGGATCGGCGAAGCGCCTGTCCTGCGGCGGCGCGTCGATCGCGTCGCCGCCGGCGAGCGCGGCCAGCGTGCCGGGCAGCACCTGCGTGGCCGCCGACGACCACAGCGCGGCCTGCTTCGCCGGCGCGGCCGCCAGGTGCAGCCACCAGTCGCGCAGCGCGGCGGTCATGCGCCGATGCGCATCACGACGCGGCCCTCGATGTCGCCCTGCTTCATCCGGTCGAACACCGCGTTGATGTTGTCCAGCCGGTCCTCGGTGAAGATCGTGTGCACCTTGCCTTCGCCGGCGAAGGCGAGCGCCTCCTGCAGGTCCTTGCGGGTGCCGACGATCGAGCCGCGCACCGTCTTCGCGTTGAGCACCACGTCGAAGATCGGCAGCGCGAAATCGCCCGGCGGCAGGCCGACCAGCGACATCGTGCCGCGCTTGTGCAGCATGCCCAGCGCCTGCGCGAACGCGCTGCGCGAGACGGCCGTCACCAGCACGCCGTGGGCGCCGCGCAGTGCGCGCTGCACCTCGGCCACCGGGTCCTGCGTCGCGGCGTTGAGCGTCATCTCGGCGCCGAGCCGGCGTGCCAGCGCGAGCTTGGTATCGTCGATGTCGACGGCAATCACATGGAAGCCCATCGCCTTCGCGTACTGCACCGCGAGGTGGCCGAGCCCGCCGATGCCGGAGATCGCGACCCAGTCGCCCGGCTTGCAGTCCAGCACCTTCAGGCCCTTGTAGACCGTGACGCCGGCGCACAGCACCGGCGCGATCTCGGCGAACGGGACGCCGTCGGGCAGGTGGCCGACGTAGCCCGGGTCGGCGAGCACGTACTCGGCATAGCCGCCGTTGACGGTGTAGCCGGTCATCTGCTGTTCGTCGCACAGCGTTTCCCAGCCGGTGATGCAGTGCTCGCAGTGGCCGCAGGCGGTGTGCAGCCACGGCACGCCGACGCGGTCGCCTTCCTTCACCCCCTTCACGCCGGCGCCGACGGCGGCGACGAACCCGACGCCCTCGTGCCCCGGGATGAACGGCAGGCACGGCTTGACCGGCCAGTCGCCGCTGGCGGCATGCAGGTCGGTGTGGCACACGCCCGAGGCCTCGACCTTGACGAGGACCTGTCCGGGCGGCACGTCCGGCACCGGCACCTGTTCGATCTCGAGGGGCTGGCCGAACGCATGGACGACGGCGGCTTTCATCTGCGGCATGGCGCTTCTCCTGAAGGGAAGGCTGCACGATAGGCAAGCTGCCGCGCCGGCTGGTTGATGTGGCTCAAGCCGCGGACGGCGGGCACGGCGAAGAATCGGCCCCATCGATGAACCGTCGCGAAGGAGACCGCATGGAGCTGTCCACCCAGACCCACCTGAAGGCCCTGCGCGGGCTGTTGATGTTCCGGCAGCAGGGCCTGCAGGCCGACGTGCATGCCGCCGAGATGGCGCGGCAGCTTGCCGCCCGGGCCGAAGACCGCGAGGTGACGGATCGCAAGGACGACGCCGCCCGAGGGCAGTCGGTGGAGATCGACGATGCGCAGGCGCAGCGCGACCTCGACGAGTTGCGCCTGACCGAGGCCGCGCTGTACCGCATGGACTGCGGCCGCTACGGCGATTGCGCGGCCTGTGGCGAACCGATCGCGCTGCAGCGACTGCTCGCGCAGCCGGCCGCCGAGCGCTGCGCGGCCTGCCAGGCAGCGCACGAACAAGGGCTGCACCGGTGAGCGGGCCGCACGCCGGCGCGGTCGGCTGCACGCGGCGCCGCTTCATCCGGCTCGTGCCGGCCGGGGCGGCGCTGCTCGCGCCGCTGGCGCCGGCGAAGCCGAAACCGGCGCCGCCGCCGCCGGACCCGTCGACCTGGCCGCACCTGGACGAGCGCGACCCGCACGCGAAGGCGGTCGGCTACGTCGAGGACGCGGCGCGCGTGGACCGCAAGGCCTACCCGAAGTTCCGGGCCGGCAGCACCTGCGACAACTGCGCGCTGTACCGCGTTCCGGCGCAGCCGTGGTCGGAGTGCACGCTGTTCCCGCGCAAGCTGGTGGCAGCCAAGGGCTGGTGCGACGCCTACGTGCAGCGAACGGCGGCATGACAATCCCCCGGATGACCATCCCTGATCCGATCCTGTCCCGCGCCCGCACGCTGACCGAACTCTTCGAGGCGCGCGTGCAGCGCAGCCCCGAAGGCACCGCGTACCGCCGCTTCGATGCCGCGGCCGGCCGCTGGGTCGCGCTCAGCTGGCGCGAAGCCGCGGCCGCGGTGCGGCGCTGGGCCGTCGCGCTCGCGGCGCTGCAGCTGCCGGCCGGCGCCCGCGTCGGGCTGCTGCTGCCCAATGGCGTCGACGCGGTCTGGGCCGACCTGTCGACGATGGCCGCCGGCTGCGTGCCGGTGCCGATGCATGCGCTCGACAACCCGGCGAGCATCGCCTGGATCCTCGGCGACTGCGAGGCGGCGGTGCTGATGGTGCAGGAGGCCGCGCAATGGGAGGCGATCCGCGCCACCGGCGTCGCGCTGCCGGCGCTGCGCTGCGTCGTCGTGGTGGGCGCGGCGGCGTCGGTGCCGGCGGGAGAGGGCGGCGCCGTCCCGGTGATCGCCGCGGGCGACTGGCTCGCCGCCGGTGCCGGCACGGCCGGGCGGGCGACCGCCGCACCGCTTCCCGACGACCTCGCTGCGATCGTCTACACCTCCGGCACCACCGGCAAGCCCAAGGGCGTGATGCTCACGCATGCCAACGTGGTCGCCAACGTGATGGCGGTGCTGGCGCACGTCGCGCCGGGGCCGGACGACATCTTCCTGTCGTTCCTGCCGCTGTCGCACACCTTCGAGCGCACCGCCGGCTACTACCTGCCGATCGCCGCCGGCAGCAGCGTCGCGCATGCGCGCTCGGTCGCGCTGCTGGCCGAGGACCTGCGCACGGTGCGCCCGACGGTGCTGATCTCGGTGCCGCGCATCTACGAGCGCGTGCGCGCGCAGCTCGATGCGCGGCTGGCCGGTTCGCGCGTGAAGCGCTGGCTGTTCGACGCGGCGCAGGCGGTCGGCTGGCGCCGCTTCTGCCGGCAGCAGGGGCTGCCCTGCACGGCCAGTCCGTGGGCCGCGGCCGAGATGCTGGTGGCGCCGCTGCTCGATGCGCTGGCCGGCCGGCCGCTGCGGGCGAGCTTCGGCGGCCGGCTGCGGGTGGCGGTGAGCGGCGGCGCGCCGCTGGCACCGGCGCTCGCGCGCTGCTTCCTCGGCCTCGGGGTGCCGGTGCTGCAGGGCTACGGCATGACCGAGACCTCGCCGGTGGTCGCCGCCAACACGCTGGAGCACAACGACCCGGCCACCGTCGGCACCGCGCTGCAGGGCGTCGAGCTGCGCCTGGGCGAGAACCGCGAGCTGCAGGTGCGCGGCCCGAACGTGATGAAGGGCTACTGGAAGCGGCCGCAGGACAGCGCGAGTGCGTTCACCGACGACGGCTGGCTGCGCACCGGCGACCAGGCGTCGATCGATGGCGGCCGCGTGCGCATCCTCGGGCGCATCAAGGAGATCATCGTCACGTCGACCGGCGAGAAGATCGCGCCGGCCGACCTGGAGCTCGCGATCGCGGCCGATCCGCTGTTCAGCCAGGTCTTCGTGCTCGGCGAGAACCGGCCGTTCATCGCGGCGGTGGCGGTGCTCGACCGCACGCAGTGGCAGGCCTTCGCGCAGTCGCTCGGCGTCGATCCGGCGCTGCCCGCGAGCCTGAACCTGCCGGCGGTGCAGCAGGCCGCGCTGCAGCGCATCGCGCAGCAGGCCGCCGCGTTCCCGCGCTACGGCGTGCCGCGCGCGGTGTGGCTCGCGCTGGAGCCGTGGACGGTCGAGAACAGCCTGATGACGCCGACGCTGAAGCTCAAGCGCCACAACCTGCTGGCGCGCTTCGAGGCCGAGATCGACGCGCTGTACCGACGCTGACGGCGGCTGCTGATCTGGATCAAGCCGGCGCGGCCGCGGGTTTCCCACACTGTCGCGGTGGCAGGTCGCCACGCCACCCGGGAAACCCATCATGTACCAACGCATTCTCGTGCCGATCGACGGCAGCGCCACCTCGATGCTCGGCCTGGACGAAGCCATCCGCCTGGCCAGGCTGACCGGTGGCCAGATCCGCCTGCTGAACCTGGTCGAGGACCCGACGCTGAGCGCCGGCTACGCGAGCTTTGCGGCCTATTCCGGCGAGGTGCTGCCGATGCTGCGCCAGGCCGGCGAGGAGATCCTCGAGAAGGGGCGCGCCACCGCGCTCGCCGCCGGCGTCGCCGTCGACACGCAGCTGTTCGAAGGCCTGGCCACGCGGCTGTCCGAAGCGGTCGAGCAGGAAGTGGCCCGCTGGGGCGCCGACCTGGTCGTGCTCGGCACGCACGGCCGCCGCGGTGCGAGCCGCTTCTTCCTCGGCAGCGATGCCGAGCAGGTGCTGCGCTCGTCGCCGGTGCCGGTGCTGCTGGTGCGTGCGACCGCACCCGCCACGACGGCGGCGTGAGCGTGTTGCAGGCGGCGCGCCGGCTGGGCGTGGCCGCGCTGCTCGCGGCCGGCCAGCCGTCGCAGGCGCAGCCCGGGCCGGTGCTGCCACCCCTGGCCGTCGCGTTCGCCCAGGAGGTGGGCCCGCGACTGGAGGTGCCCGCGGACGCCGCCGCGGCCTACGCCGCACGGCTAGCCCAGGCGTGGCTGTCCGCCGGCATCGATCCGGGCGCGGCAACGCAGTTCGTGCTGCTGGTGGACCGCAGTCCGCAGGTGCAGGCGCTGGTGCTGTTCTGGGGTTCGCCGGCAGACGGCTGGCGGGTGGTCGGTGCCGCGCCGGTGTCGACCGGACTGCCGGGTCGTTACGAGCACTTCGTGACACCCACCGGCGTGTTTGCGCATGCACTGGCCAATCCCGACTTCCGGGCCGAGGGCACGCGCAACGATCTCGGCATCCGCGGCTATGGCCGCCAGGGTTCGCGCATTTTCGATTTCGGCTGGGTCGCGGCGCCGAAGGGCTGGGGCAATCGCGCGATGAGCGTGATGCGCCTGCAGGTGCATGCCACCGACCCGGACCTGCTGGAGCGGCGGCTCGGTTCCGCGCAGTCCAAGGGCTGCATCCGCATTCCTGCGCATGTCGACGAATTTCTCGACCGCTACGGCGTGCTCGATGCTGACTACGATGCGGCCCTGGCGGCGGACAAGGGCCGCGTGCCGTGGGTGCTGCGGTCCGACCGGCTGCCCAGCCCGTGGGCGGGGCGCTGGCTGGTGGTCGTCGATTCGCAGGCGGCTACCCGCCCGGACTGGTCGCCGGTGCCCGGCGCGCGCTGACGTGCCGGCCCGCTACGGCATCAGCACCGCGGCCCCCAGCACGCGGCCTGCGCGCAGGTCGGCCAGCGCGACGTTCGCGCGTTCCAGCGGGTAGGGCGTGGCATGCACGTCGAGCGGATGGCGCCGGGCGAACGCGAAGAACTCGGCCGCGTCGGCGCGCGTGAGGTTGGCCACCGACATCAGCTGCCGCTCGTGCCACAGCAGCTCGTACGGGAACGACGGGATGTCGCTCGTGTGGATGCCGCCGCAGATCACGCGACCGCCCGGCCGCACCGCGCGCAGCGCGATCGGCACCAGCTCGCCGGCCGGCGCGAACAGGATCGCCGCGTCCAGCGCATGCGGCGGCGATTCGCCGCTCGCGCCGGCCCACACCGCGCCGAGCCGGCGCGCGAAGTCCTGCGCGGCGATGTCGCCCGGCCGCGTGAACGCGTGGACCTGCCGGCCCTGCTGCAGCGCGACCTGCGCCACCAGGTGCGCCGCGGCGCCGAAGCCGTACAGCCCGAGGTGGCGCGCGTCGCCCGCCAGCCGCAGGCAGCGCCAGCCGATCAGCCCGGCGCACAGCAGCGGCGCGAGCAGCAGCGACGGCTGGTCCAGGTTCAGCTCGATGCAGAAATCGGCCTCGGCGACGGTGTGCGTCGCGAAGCCGCCGTCGCGGCCGTGGCCGGTGAAGACCGGCGCCTCGCACAGGTTCTCGCTGCCGCGGGCACAGGCATCGCAATGCCCGCAGGTGTGGCCGAGCCACGGCACGCCGACGCGCATGCCGACCCGCAGCCGCGTGACCTGCGGCCCCAGTCGCTCGACGATGCCGACGATCTCGTGCCCCGGCACCAGCGGAAGGCGCGGCAGCGGCAACTCGCCGTCGACCACGTGCAGGTCGGTGCGGCACACCGCGCACGCTTCGACGCGCAGCAGCACCTCGCCGGCCCCCGGCAGCGGCAGGGGCCGCTCTTCGAGGTGAAGCGGTTCGCCGGGGTGCCGCAGCACCATCGCGCGCATCGTGCTCGCTGGCATGGCCCGTCCTTCAGTCCAGCGGGTGGGTCAGCAGCCACAGCAGCACCGCCGCCGCGATGACGCCGAGGCCGACCAGGATCGCGATGATGACCATCCCGCTCATGGCAGCGCAGAGTGCGGCAGGGCCTGCAGGCCCGCCCAGATCACCGCGACCGCGATGCCGAGCGCGGCGACGCCCGCCGCCGCGCCGGCCAGCAGCCATGCGCCATCGTGCCGCAGCACGCCCAGCATCATGACGCTGATCGCGAAGGCCGGCGCCATGTTGCCCAGCGGCACCGGCAGCGCGAGCACGGCGGCGAGCACGAAGCACAGCAGCCCGGCGAGCCGCACCGGCAGCGCCGCCGACAGCGCCGGCCAGCGCGGGCGCAGCAGCGGCTCGACGCGCGCAAGCCACGGCAGCAGGCGCCGGGTGAGGGCGGCGAAGCGCTCGCGCGAGATCGAGCGCGCCGCGATCGGCGCCGGCAGCCAGGCCGGCAGCCCGAGCGCGAGCTGCGCCGCGAGGAACAGCAGCGGCACCCCGAGCACGCCCGAGGTGCCCGGCGGCACCGGCAGCAGGTTGGGCAGCGCGAAGAAGAGGATCAGCGTGGCCAGCGCCTGGTCCTGCATCGCGAGCAGCAGGTCGCCGACGCGGATGCGTTCGCGCTGCGGATCGTTCGACAGTGCCAGCAGCACGCGCGACAGCGCGTCCGGCGGGGGCGGCGGTTCGGTGCTGCAGGCGGCAAGGGGTGGCATGGCTCGGCTCCGGTGGCGCGTGGCGGGCTTCGGTCACGCCGTTCCAGCGTAGCCGGCGGCACCGTCGCGGCCTTGCGCGGGATCAATCCGCAGCCTGCCGGGCGGCCGAAGAATCGCCCGACCACCCCACCACCCCACCACCGGAGAACGATCATGAGCACGTTCGGCAAGCGGGTCCTCGGCGCCCTGGGCGCTCCGCGCGCGCGCCCCGCGTCCGGCGGCGGCTGATGGCGCAGACCGTGGGCTTCGATGGCGTCGACATCCAGGCCTTGCGTGGCTGGCTCGCCAGGCGCGTCGGCGCGGAGGTGGGCGTGGTCGAGACCCACCTGTCGTGGGTGCTGCTGGCCGGGGAGTTCGCCTACAAGCTGAAGAAGCCGCTCGCGCTGCCCTTCGTCGATGCGACGCAGCCCGCGCAGCGCCTGCGCCTGTGCGAGGAGGAACTGCGGCTGAACCGGCGCCTCGCGCCCGACCTGTACCTGGACGTGTGCCGCATCACCGGCGGACCGCAGGGGCCGTGCATCGACGGCGACGGCCCGGTGCTCGACCATGCGGTGCGGATGCGCCGCTTCGCAGCCGGCAGCCTGTTCAGCGAACGCGCGGTCGCCGGCACGCTGGCGCCGCAGGACGTGGACCGACTGGCCGCGCGGCTCGGGACCTTCCACACCGACGCCCTGCGGGCCGATGCGGCGACGGCTGCCGCCGCGGCCGCGTGGTGCGGGCCGGTGGCGCTGGCCTGCTGCGACGCGGTGGCAGCGGCGCTGCCGGGGCGCGCCGCGACGATGGATGCGCTGCGCGACTGGCTGGCCGGCGAGTCCGGACGCCTCGCGCCGGCGTGGCAGGCGCGCGCGGCCGCGGGCTGGGTGCGCGAATGCCACGGCGACCTGCACCTGGCCAACCTGCTGGTCGAGCCGGACGGCGTGACGGCGTTCGACGGCATCGAGTTCGACCCGGCGCTGCGCTGGATCGACATCGTCGACGACGCGGCGTTCGCCGCGATGGACCTGCGGGCGCACCGCCTGCCGGCGCTCGCGACCCGCTTCGCCAACGCCTGGATCGACGCGACCGGCGACTTCGACGGCATCCCGCTGTGGCGCTTCGCGCTGGTCGCACGGGCCCTGGTGCGCGCGCAGGTCGACGGCATCCGGCGCGCGCAGGGCGGGTCGGCCGGCTGGCCGGGCGCGCAGGCGTACCTGCGCGTCGCCGCCGCGCTCGCATTCGCGCCGCGCCGGCCGCGGCTGCTGATCACCCACGGGTTGCCGGGCAGCGGCAAGAGCAGGGCCGCGCTGGCACTGGCCGAACGCATCGGCGCCCTGCGGCTGCGCTCGGACGTGCTGCGCCGCCGGCTGCACGACGCGCCCGACCGGTATGCCGAGGCGGCGACGCGCGACACCTACGCCGCGCTGCGCGCGCACGCCGGCCGCGCGATCGCCGCCGGCTGGCCGGTGGTGGTCGACGCGGCCTTCCTGCAGCGCAGCGAGCGCGACGATTTCGCGGCGGCCGCGCAGGCCTGGGCCGTGCCGTTCGCGGTGCTCGACCTGCAGGCGCCGCTGCCCGTGCTGCATGAGCGCGTGCGCGCCCGCCGCGCGCGCGGCGACGATCCGTCGGAGGCCGACGGCGCGGTGCTCGATCACCTGGCGGCACGGCAGGAGCCGCTGGCGGTCGACGAGCGGCCGCGCTGCATCGCGATCGACGCGACCCGCCCGCTGCAGGCGGCGGCACTGGCTGCGCGCTGCCTCGCGCTGCCAGCGCGATGAGTGTGAGGCCGGCCGCGGCGCTCAGCGCGTGCCGGTGGCGCAGACCCGCTCGACGTCGCGGCGGGCCGCCTGCAGGTCCTGCTCCGAGATGCGCGCGCCCAGGGATCGCAGTTCGGTCTCGCGCTCGCGCGCGAGCGCGCAGCGCTGCCGGCTCTGCAGATCGTCGCCGAAGCGGGTCGTGTCGCTGTCGGACTCCAGCCCCGCGCAGTCGGCCTGTGCGGTGCTGCGCCAGCGCGCGATCTCGGCGTCGCGCTCGCTGTCGGGCAGGTAGATGCGCTCGCCGCGGGCATCGCGCCGGTACACCGGGCCGCCGGTCTCCAGCGCCTGCACCTGTGCACGCGCGAGGGCGCAGCGTGCGCGCCGCTCCTGCAATGCACGGCGCTCGGCATCGGCCGTGCTGGCATCGCGCATCCGGGATTGCGCGAGGTCGCGCCCGATGCGCTCGCTTTCTTCCCGAAGCCGCTGCGACGCCGACGCGGCGAGCGCCGCCTGCGATGCGTTCAGCGCCGGGGGCGCCGCGACGCGCTGTGCCGCGACGCCGTCGGGCGGCGTGCTGCCGTAGTGCGTGACGCCGCGGGCATCGACCCACTTGTAGATCGCCTCGCCGAGGGCCGCCGCGGCCGCCAGCAAGAGCAGCGCGATCGCCATGCGGGCGAGGATCTCCGAGGCGCGCGTCGGGCCTGCCGGCGGGTGGTGTCGGGACATGGTGCAGCCCTCGTCATGCAAAGCGACGGACCGCAGTGTGCGAGGCGCATCGCGACCTGCGTTGATCAAGCGCAAGGCGTGCGCTCGCGCAGCGCCTAGATTGGATCGGCCACCCCGTTTCACGCACAGGAGCACGCATGAAGACCGACGAGCAACTCAAGCAGGAAGTTTCGGCCGAGCTGGCGTGGGATCCCGCCACGCATGCCACGCAGATCGGCGTCGCGGTGAAGGACGGCGTCGTCACGCTGACCGGCCACATCGGCACCTTCGGGCAGAAGCATGCGGCGGTGCGCGCCGCGCAGCGCGTGGCCGGCGTCCGGGCGCTCGCGGTCGAGCTGGACGTGCGGCTGCTGAAGGAGCACCTGCGCAGCGACACCGAGATCGCCACCAACGCCGAGCTGGCACTGAGCTTGAACACCGCGGTGTCGCCGAGCGCCGTGCAGCTGACCGTGGAGCGGGGCTGGGTCACGCTGCGCGGCGAGGTCGACTGGGACTACCAGCGCCGCAGCGTCGAGAAGGCCATCCGTCCGCTGGCCGGCGTGGTCGGCATCAGCAACCTGATCGCGCTGCGCGCGCAGCCCAAGGTCGACGACCTGAAACGCAAGATCGAGGAGGCGCTGATCCGCCAGACGCTGCGCGAGAGCCAGCGCATCCAGGTCAGCGTGGAGGGGCACACCGTGCGGCTGGCCGGGCGCGTCGATTCATGGCACGAGCGCGAGGCCGCGCAGGGCGTGGCCTGGTCGGCGCCCGGCGTGCGCACGGTGGTCAACGACCTGACCGTCGGCTGATGCCCGCGCGAACGGGTGTGTCCGACTCCCGTGGGAGCTTGAGATGGCCTTTCGAACGATGGCGACGGTGATCGACACCGACCCGGGTTGCCGCGCACGCATCGAACTGGCGGCGCGGATGGCGCACTGCCATGCGGCGCACCTGATCGCGATCCTCGCCGACGGCGGCGGGCGGACGCCGTTGCGCGACCTGTTCGCACCGGCCGGTGCGGCGGCGCGCGCGGCCGAACTCGGTGCCGCGGCCGACGCGGCGCGCGGCTGGCTGCGGGCGCTGATCCCCGACACTTCGGAGCTGCGTCCGGAAGCGGGCGACCCGGTGGAGGCGGTGCTGCGCCATGCACGCCACGCGGACCTGCTGGTGCTGCCGCGCGGCGACGAGGCCGACAGCGGCAACCTGCCCGCCGACCTCGCGTCGCGCGTGCTGCTGCATGCCGGGCGCCCGCTGCTGGTGCTGCCGGCCGGCTGCGCCATCGCGCCGCAGCCGCGCCATGCGCTGGTGGCCTGGGACGGTTCGCGCGCCGCGACCCGCGCGCTGGCCGACGCGCTGCCGCTGCTCGCGCAGGCGCAGCGCGTCGACCTGCTGTGTGTCGAGACCTCGCACGAGGATCTCTTCAGCCGGCTGGAGATCAACGACCTGCGCCAAGCGCTTCAGCGCCAGGACGTCGAGTGCGGGCTGCTGCACGTGCCCGCCGACGGCGCGCTGCAGGACTCGCCCGTCGCGCGCGTGGTCGATGCGATCCTGGACACGGCACGCCGCAGCGGCTGCGACCTGCTGGTGATGGGCGCCTATGGCCACTCGCCCGCGCTGGAGCGCGTGCTAGGCGGCGTCACGCAGCGCGTGCTGGCGCGCAGTCCGGTCGCGATGCTGACTTCCCATTGATCCCCGAGGAGATCCTTCATGCATCCATTCATGCGGGCGCTGTCGCTCGCCTTCGTCTGCGCCGCGGCACTCGTGCTCGGCGGCTGCGGCTACAACACGCTGCAGGGCAGCGACGAGCAGACCAGGGCCGCCTGGTCCGAAGTCGTCAACCAGTACCAGCGGCGCGCCGACCTGGTGCCGAACCTGGTGGCCACCGTCAAGGCCGAGGCGGACTTCGAGCAAACGACGCTCGCCCGCGTGGTCGAGGCACGCGCCCGCGCGACCGCAGTGCAGGCGACGCCGGCGCTCGTCAATGACCCGCCGGCTTTCCAGAAATTCCAGCAGGCGCAGGGTGAACTGTCGAGCGCGCTGGCACGCCTGCTGGTGGTCTCGGAGAACTACCCGACGCTGCGCGCGAATCAGGGTTTCCGCGACCTGCAGGCGCAGCTGGAGGGCACCGAGAACCGCATCGCGGTCGCACGCAACCGCTACATCCAGTCGGTGCAGGCCTACAACGTCGCGGTGCGCTCGTTCCCGTCGAACCTGACCGCGATGGCGTTCGGCTTCAAGGAGAAGCCGAACTTCGCGGTCGACAACGAGCGCGCGATCGCCCAGCCGCCGCGGGTGGATTTCGGCGCGCCGTCGCCGGCACCGGCGGCGTCGCGATGAACGCCGCCCGCGCGGTGCGGTCGGCGCTGTGCTCGTTGGTGTTGGCCTGCGGCGGTGCGCATGCCGCCGCCGCGCCGCTCGCGGTGCCGCCATTGCGCGGGCACGTGACCGACCTGACGGCAACGCTGAGCGGCGCGGAGCAGGCCGATCTCGAGCGCAAGCTCGCCGCGTTCGAGGCGCGCAAGGGCAGCCAGGTCGCGGTGCTGATCGTTGCGAGCACCCAGCCCGAGGCGATCGAGCCGTTCGCGCTGCGCGTGGCCGAGCAGTGGAAGCTCGGCCGGCGCAAGGTGGACGACGGCGCCATCCTGCTGATCGCGAAGGATGACCGCAGCCTGCGCATCGAGGTCGGCTACGGCCTCGAGGGCGCGCTGAACGACGCGACCTGCAAGCGCATCATCGACGAAGTGATCGTGCCGCGGCTGCGGCAGGGCGATCTCGCGGGCGGCGTGGCGGCCGGCACCGACCGCATCCTCGCCGTGATCGACGGCGAGCCGCTGCCGGCTGCGCCGCCGCGCGACGGCGCGCCCGACGCCGACGGCCTGCCGCGAGCGCTGCCGCTCGTGCTGCTGGCGGCGCTCGCGGTCGGCGGCGTGCTGCGCGCACTGTTC
>Ga0209050_1000515_pt1 | contig 65209 bp, 59 predicted proteins | sample Araplavi_mTSA_r2_FD_184276 | JGI IMG/M metagenome (GOLD analysis project Ga0209050, IMG submission 184276) | Arabidopsis root microbial communities from North Carolina, USA - plate scrape MF_Cvi_mTSA_r2 (SPAdes) (version 2) | ecosystem: Host-associated > Plants > Roots > Endosphere | place: USA... | reverse complement strand
CGCCTTCGTGAACTTCTTCGGCGCCAAGGACGGCCTCGTCCACGTCAGCCAGATCAGCAACGAACGCGTCGCCAAGCCGTCGGACGTGCTGAAGGAAGGCCAGATGGTCAAGGTCAAGCTCCTGGGCTTCGACGACCGCGGCAAGACCAAGCTGTCGATGAAGGTCGTCGATCAGGAAACCGGCGAGGACCTGTCGAAGAAGACCGAAATCGCTCCGGAAGACGCCGTCACCACCTGAGGTCGGCGGCTCTCCTAGAGAGATGAGCTAGTGAGCGGGCGGTTCCGAAAGGGACCGCCCGTTTTGCATGGAGCGCCCCGACGGCTGGCAGAGTCTGAGCCATAAATATGGAAACGATGATTTTCCATCATTTCCATATCCGCGACGATCGGCTGCGGGCAATCTCTCGTCATCAAACGGCGGTAACGGCTCTCCGGGGGCCAGCCAAGCGAGGGATGACGGACATGAGCAGCGGCTATTTCACCACCAACGACGGCGTCAGCATCTTCTACAAGGACTGGGGTCCCAAGGACGCCCAGCCGATCGTCTTCCATCACGGCTGGCCGCTGTCGGCCGACGATTGGGACGCCCAGATGATGTTCTTCGCGCTGAAGGGCTTCCGGGTCATCGCCCATGACCGTCGCGGCCACGGCCGCTCGGACCAGACCGACACCGGCAATGAGATGGACACCTACGCCGCCGACGTCATCGCCCTGGCCCGGCATCTGGACCTGAAGAACGCCGTCCACATCGGCCACTCGACGGGCGGCGGCGAGGTCGCCCGCTATGTCGCCCGCGCCGAACCGGGCCGGGTGGCCAAGGCGGTGCTGATCGGCGCGGTGCCGCCGATCATGCTGAAGACCGACGCCAATCCGGGCGGCCTGCCGAAAGAGGTGTTCGACGGCTTCCGCGCCGCTATGCTGGCCAACCGCGCCCAGTTCTTCCACGACGTCGCGGCCGGCCCGTTCTACGGCTTCAACCGCGAGGGCGCAAAGGTCTCGCCGGCCACGGTCGAGAACTGGTGGCGCCAGGGCATGGCCGGCGGCGCCAAGGCCCACTACGACTGCATCACCGCCTTCTCGGAGACCGACTTCACCGAGGACCTGAAGGCGATCGACGTCCCCGTGCTGATCCTGCACGGCGAGGACGACCAGATCGTGCCGATCGACGACAGCGCCCGCCTGGCCATCAACCTCGTCAAGGACGGCAAGCTGATCACCTATCCGGGCTTCCCGCACGGCATGGCCACGACGGAAGCCGAGACGATCAACAAGGACCTGCTGGCCTTCATCGAGGGGTGAGGTCGTCCTGATCGTTCAGCTGGAGCCGCGTCCTTCTTTGGAGGGGCGCGGCCTCAGCTTTTCGGCGTCACCCGAACCACCGCCATGTCCGGCGCGCCGTTGCCGCCCCGGCAGGCCGCCCACTTGAACTTCAGGTCCATGCAGACCCAGACCTCGGTCAGGCGGCCGTCCTTGACGCGGACGTTCAGGCCCTCGCGGGTCATGCCGCGATTGCCCTTCAGGAAGGCCTCGCGGATCTGGCCGGCGGTCAGGGTCTGGTTCGGACCGGGGGTCAGGTCCGGCACGTTCAGGCCCTTGCGCACCTTGCGGGCTTTCTTGAAATAGGCCTCGGGCGTCGTCCAGTTGCAGGTCCCGTGCGCCTGCCACTCGTGCTGCAGCAGCCAGGGCGAGGGAGTCATGCACAGATTGGCCTTCACCGTCGCCGGACTCATCGGCGGGCTGGGGCGGCAATAGCGCGGATGCACGCGGTCGGGACCGTTGGGCCACAGGCCGTGCACGGTGAAGCCGAAGCTGTTGGCCTGGCACTGGATCTTCTTGTCCGATTCCGGAATGCCGGCGCGGCAGGCCTCGGGCGACCAGTAGAGGGCCAGCAGATAGGCCGCGATCGGCACGTCGGTGTGGATCTCGTCGGACGGCGGGATCTCGGCCGGGGCCGGGGCGACGACCGGCGGCACGGCGCAGGCCTTCAGGCTGGAGGCCTGGGCGCCGCTCGCGACAGCAAGGACGGCGAAAGCGGCGGCGAGGGCGGTCTTCATCTCAAGCTCCGATCTGGAACGCGGATAGGCGCTCGCGCCACGACGCTCGTCAAGCCAAGGTCTAGCGACGGGCTTCGGTCGCCATGCGCACGGCCAGGCCGCCCAGCACCGTGGCCATCAGCCAGCGCTGGACCAGGGCGAAGCTGGGCCGGGTGGCCAGGAACATCGCGATCGTGCCGGCGGTGAAGCAGATGGTCCCGTTGACCAGCAGGCTGACGCAGATCTGCGACAGGCCCAGCGCCAGCGACTGGGTGAACACCCCGCCGTGCTCTGGCTTGATGAACTGCGGCAGCAGCGACAGGTACAGCATCGCGGCCTTGGGATTCAGGATGTTGGTCACGAAGCCCATGGTGATCAGCTTGGCCGGGCTGTCCTTGGGCAGCTCGCGCACCTGGAACGGCGAGACGCCGCCAGGCCGGATCGCCTGCCAGGCCAGCCAGGCCAGGTACAGGGCGCCGCCGAAGCGCAGAAGATCATAGGCGATCGGCGCGGCCATCAGCAGGGCGGTGATGCCCAGGGCCGCGCAGACCAGATAGACCACGAACCCCGCCGCCGTGCCGACCAGGGACACGATACCGGCCCAGCGCCCCTGCGAGATCGAACGGCTGACCACGTACAGCATGTTCGGCCCGGGGGTCAGGGCCATGCCCAGGCAGACGAGCGTGAAGGCGATCCAGGTCTTGGCTTCGGGCATGGGCTTACTCGCAATGGACGTAGGCCGAGCTCTAGCATTGGGGGCGAGGGGAGGGCGAACGCATCGACGGGGACGGGTGTTCATCCTTCTCCCCTTGCGGGAGAAGGTGGCGCGTAGCGCCGGATGAGGGGTTGCTCGGCCTGTCGGATTAGCGTTTTGGCGCAAGCGGTTGGGCGCGGGGAGACCCCTCATCCGACCGCCTGCGGCGGCCACCTTCTCCCGCAAGGGGAGAAGGGTGTTCGACGAGCATTCGCGCCCTTCCATCCCCGGCCTGAAAACCTGCCTTACAGTTTCCCCACCTCGTCGCGAGGAAAGGGCGCGTGGCCAGCGACCGTTGCGGCGGCGGGGGGCGGTCGAGCGGGATGAGGTCCGAGGGGGATACTCGGACGGTCCGGGGATCTGGTTGCTGGCCAGACCCGCCCGCCGTCGGCGTGGTTGGAGGTGAAAGGGTATGTCCTGGCCTGGAGTGGCCCGCCCTCTTCGACCGTCGGCGCTTGCTGGAAACGGCGAGCTCCGGGTCCCGGTAAGGCCTGAACAGGGCCACCTGCCGGGACGCTGGCGGATAACGATCGCGCGGAGCGTTCGGGCTTCGTCGAAACGGCGCCAAACTACACAACCCTCCGGACGTCGTCCGGCGCTCCGCGTCCCTTTCCATCCCTTCAGCGGCTGGCCGCGTGAAGCGGTGAAGTCGTGTCCTCGCGCAACAAAGCGTCACTTTCCCGCCAAAGACGCCGCAATTGCGAACGATTATCATTGCGACAGCTTTGCAAGATCGCTAAGAACGCCTCGCAATTTCAGAAGAGGACGTCCTCGACGACGTCCTCCGGGGACAGGACCATCCATGCGTAATCCGAACTTCGCCGGCGTTGTGAGCCGGCCTCGTCGCGCGCTGGGCGCGGCCGCCGTCGCCGGCCTGGCCGGCCTGGGCCTGGCTCACGCGGCCGCGGCTGTCGAAGTCGACGCCGCCGCGCCGGTCGCCACCGCGCCCGCTTCGGCCGATAACAACGAAGTCGCCGGCGTCAGCATCAACGCCAAGCGCGTGGCCGACCCGTCGTCGAGCAAGTTCACCGCCCCCCTGGTCGACACCCCCAAGTCCGTAACGGTCATCCCGTCCCGGATCATCGAGCAGACCGCCGCCACCTCGCTGACCGACATCCTGCGCACCTCGCCGGGCATCACCTTTGGCGCCGGGGAGGGTGGTCAGCCCTTGGCTGACCGGCCGTTCATCCGCGGCTCCAGCTCGGCCAACAACATCTTCGTCGATGGCGTTCGCGACAGCGGCGGCCAGACCCGCGAGATCTTCAACCTGGAACAGGTCGAGATCGTCAAAGGTCCCGACAGCGCCTACAGCGGCCGCGGCTCGGGCGGCGGCAGCATCAATCTGTCGTCCAAGACCCCCAAGGCCGAGAGCTTCGCGCGCGGCGCGGTGGGCCTCGGCACGGACGAATATGTCCGCGCCACCGCCGACCTCAACCACGCCTTCAACGACAGCGTCGCCGTGCGCCTGAACGTGCTGGGCACGCAAGGCAACACGCCGGGCCGCAAGAGCGTCGACTTCAGCCGCTGGGGCGTGGCCCCGTCGCTGGCCGTCGGCCTGAACGGCGACACCCAGCTGACCCTCAGCTACTATCACCTCGACACCGACCAGACGCCCGACTACGGCATTCCGCTGATGACCAAGACGGGCGAAGCCCGCACGACCTCGGGCATCCTGAACGTCGACCGCCGCAGCTTCTACGGGATCAAGTCGCGCGACTATCAGAAGACCAAGTCGGATATCGCCACCTTCGCCATCGACCACAAGATCAGTGACGAGCTGAACGTCCGCCAGGTGGTGCGCTATTCGAAGTCGCTGAACGACTACATCGTCACCAACCCCGGCGATGGCGGCGCGGCCCAGTTCGTCCAGGGCCAATGGTGGATGAAGCGCGGCACCAAGACCCGTTGGAACCCGGCCAAGACCATCGCCGCCGTCACCGACCTGCACGGCAAGAAGGTGCTGGGCGGCCTGGAGCACAGCTTCGACATCGGCCTCGAGCTGAGCCGCGAGGAAAACCGGAACGCCACCTACTCGACCTTCACCACCTCGGGCGCGGCCTGCCCGACCGGCTTCACGATCGCGGCCGCCACCCTGACCAGCCTGGGGGCCGGCGACTGCACCCTGGTCTACAAGCCCAATGACAAGGACGCCTGGACGGGCGTCATCAACCGCGCCCCGGCCGCGCACAACATCTCCAAGACGGCCGCGATCTATGGCTTCGACACCATCAAGTTCGGCGACAGGGTGCTGCTGAACCTGGGTCTGCGCCACGACAGCTACGACAGCCAGGGCGTCGACGTGGCCACCACCCAGGCCAACGGCGTCTTCACCTCGACGACCTACACGCCGCGCAAGGGCTCCTGGGACTTCACCAACTACCAGGTCGGACTGGTCTACAAGCCGACGGCCGGCTCCAGCCTGTACGCCTCGTACGGCACGTCCTCGACCCCGCCGGGCATCTCGGCCGGCGACCAGAACAGCAACACCTCGACCGGCACGGGCAACCTGGCCACGGTCCAGCTGGAGCCGGAAGACAGCGAGAGCTTTGAGCTGGGCGCCAAGGCCAATGTCTTCCACGACACGCTGGCCCTGTCGGCGGCGGCCTTCAAGACCACCCGCAAGAACGCCCAGATCCAGATCGACGCCAATACCTACGCCCAGGTCGGCGAGGTCGAGGTCAAGGGCTTCGAGCTGGGCTTCTCGGGCAACCTGACCCCGAAGTGGCAGGTGTTCGGCGGCTATACCTACATGGACAGCGAGCTGGTCCGCGGCGCCTACACCAGCGTCAACCAGGGCGACCCGCTGGCCAACACGCCCAAGCACAGCTTCTCCAGCTTCTCGACCTATCGCGTCACCCGCGCCATCTCGCTGGGCGGCGGCGCCTACTACGTGTCGAAGAGCTTCGGCGGCAATCAGGGCGGCGCCGGCGGCGGGACCAACCGCATCTACGCCCCCTCGTACTGGCGCTACGACGCCTTCGCCTCGTGGGCGGTCAGCGACAAGATCGACCTGCAGCTGAACGTCCAGAACCTGACGGACGAACGCTACATCGCCCGCACCAACGGCGTGCACCACGCCGACCCGGCGCCGGGCCGCCAGGCGATCCTGACCTTCAACGTGAAGTACTGATCCTCCCCTTCGGTCTTTGCGTTCGCGCCCCGCTCGACAACGGCGTCGAGCGGGGCGCTTTACTTTCCGGCGCGTGATCCGGATCAAGGGGAAACGAGGTCCTGCCGGCTATTCCCCGGTCAGGACAAGGAGCCGCCCGCATGATGCTGCAGATCCCGGAAGTGCTGACCAAGGCGCAGGTGGCCGAGTGCCGGGCGATCCTGGACGCCGGCCCCTGGGTCGACGGCAACCTGACCTCGGGCTTCCAGGCGGCGCGGGCCAAGACCAACCAGCAGCTGCCCCAGGAGAGCAAGGCGGCCCGCACCGTGGGCGCCGTCATCCTCCAGGCGCTGAACGCCCACCCCCTCTTCGTCTCGGCGGCCCTGCCCCATTTCATCCTGCCGCCGATGTTCAACCGCTATGGCGAGGGCATGGGCTTCAAGGACCATGTCGACAACGCCATCCGCCGCGATCCGGTCAGCGGCCGGACCCTGCGCACCGACCTTTCGGCGACGCTCTTCCTGGAGGAGCCCGAGGCCTATGACGGCGGCGAACTGGTCGTGAACGACCTGTATGGCGACCATGTCGTCAAGCTCGCGGCGGGCGACCTGATCCTCTATCCCAGCACCAGCCTGCACCACGTCACGCCGGTGACCCGGGGCCTGCGTACGGCCAGCTTCTTCTGGATCCAGAGCCTGATCCGCGACGACGCCAAGCGCACCATCCTGCTGGACATGGATGTCGCCATCCAGCGCCTGGCCCGTCAAGTCGAGGCCGACGACGCGGGGATCCTGTCGCTGACCGGCGTCTATCATAACCTGCTGCGGCAATGGGCCGAGGTCTGACGCGGCGCGGCGACTTCACGGAACAATGCTATCGGAGTGGAACCAGAAGTTTACGGTTGCGCTCCACGATCCGCCCAACCTTGCGGAGACCGAATGACACAGGCGTCGACGACCGATGCGACTGCGACGCCCACGCCGTTCGGCGAGGCGGAGGCCGCGCGCTGGTTCTTCGACCACGCCAGCGATCTCTTCACCGTCGTCTCGGCCGAAGGCCGTTTCGTCACGGTCAACGCCGCCTGGACGGCGCTCACCGGCTGGACGGCTGGGGAGACCATCGGCCAGCCCACCATCAAGTTCGTCCATCCCGACAGCCAGGCCGCCCTGATGGACCTGGGCCGCGGCATGCGCGAGGCCGGAACCGCGACCGCAGAACTGAGGATACGGCGCAAGGACGGCGGCTGGCTCTGGCTGCGAGGGCGCGGCCGCCTCGGTCCCAACGGCGAGTTGGTCGGGCTGCTGCACGACGTCTCGGCCGAGGTCGAGGCTCGCGCCGAGCTGGACGCCGCTCGCCATACCCGTGAGCTGCTGGCCGAGGCGGCCGGCATCGGCGTCTGGAGCTACGAGCCCGAGGATGAGCGCATCGACTGGTCGCCGGACGCCTTGGCCTTGCTGGGCCTGAAACCGGCCGACGTAGCGACCGTCGACATGTTCCTGGCCCGGCTGCCCGACGAGCAGCGCCAGGCGGTGCTCGAAGCTTTCCGCCGCGCGACCCTGACCGGGCAGGGCGGGACGATGGAATTTCGCCTGCGCGGCGATGACGGGGGCTGGCAGACCTTCCGCAGCACTTACCGGGTCGAACCTCGGCCGGGTGGGCTGCACGCCCTGAAGGGCATTTCGCAGAACATCACCGACGTGGCCCGCAGTCGCGACAAGGCGATCTGGAGCGAGCGCCGCGCCCGCCGCCTGGTCGAGGACGCGCCATTCGCCGTCGCGGTCTACGACCTGGACATGCGCCTGCGGCTGGTCAGCCCGCGCTTCCTCGAGATCTTCCGATCGACCGAGGCGCAGGTGATCGGCAGGACCCTGGCCGAGCTGACCCACGGCGGTCGCCGCCGGTTCGTGGCCGGCGTGACCCGGGCCCTGGCCGGCGAGATCGTCACCCGCCAGGAAGACCGGCTCGAGGACGCCGACGGGGTGGAGCGCTCGTTCCGCTGGGAGGCGCGCCCCTGGCGCGACGCGGCCGGCGAGATCGTCGGCGTCATCACCTATATGGACGACGTCACCGCCCTGGCGACGGCGCGGCGTGAGGCGCGGATCAACGCCCGCCGGCTGAAGGTCGCCCTCGGGGCGGCGCGGGCCGGGGTCTATGAGATCGACTACGAGGGCCGGAGCTTCTGGGGCTCGCCGGAGTTCCACCGCATCATGGGCCGGCGCATCGGCTTCGCGGACATCCGTCACCAGGCCCTGCCGGGACTGCATCCCGACGACCGCGCCGCCCTGCTGGAAGCCGCCGCCCGCTGGCGCGACAGCGGCGATGGCGGCGCCCACGAGTACGACGTGCGGCTGGTCGGCCCTGACGGCGCCCCGCGCTGGGTGCGGGTCTTCCACGAGACGCGCCGCACGCCCGACGGGACGCCCCGCAAGGCTTTCGGCCTGGTGCTGGACATCGACGAGAAGAAGAAGGCGGAACTGGCCTTGGTCGCCGCCGAGCGCGCGGCCCAGTTGGCCAACGAGGCCAAGGCCCAGTTCCTGGCGAACATGAGCCACGAGATCCGCACGCCGATGAACGGGGTGCTGGGCGTCATGCATGTGCTCAAGCGCGAGCTGCCCGCCGGTGACAGCGCCGACCTGCTGGGTGAGGCCCTGGCCGCCGGCCAGATGCTGTCGACCCTGCTGGACGACGTGATCGACATCTCGCGCATCGAGGCCGGACGCCTGGATCTGCATCCCGAGCCCGTGGATCCTCGCGACCTGGTCCGGGGCGTGGCCCGCCTGCTGGCCGGCCAGGCCGCGCACAAGGGGCTGCGGCTGGAACTGGACCTGGCCGACGACCTGGGCTGGATCGAGACCGACCCGACGCGGGTGCGCCAGGCCCTGTTCAACCTGATCGGCAACGCCGTGAAGTTCACCCTGAAGGGCTCGGTCACCGTTCGGGCCCGACGGCCGGCCGGCAGCCGGCAGCTGGTGTTCGACGTCATCGACACTGGGGTCGGCGTGCCGCTGGAGGCGCAGGCGCGGCTGTTCGAGCGCTTCCAGCAGGCCGACGCCAGCACCACCCGCCGGTTTGGGGGCTCGGGCCTGGGCCTGGCCATCACCCGCAGGCTGGCCCAATTGCTGGGCGGCGAGGTGACGTTCCGCTCGGCGCCCGGCCGGGGCTCGACCTTCACCTTGACCATCGCCGCGCCGCCGGTCGCCGCGCCGCAGGCGGTCGAACAGCATGCCGACGACCTGCTGGCTGGGCTGAAGGTGCTGGTCGTCGAGGACAATCCGACCAATCAGCTGGTCGCCCGCCGGATCCTGGAGCAGCTGGGGGCCGTGGTCAGCGTCGCCGACGACGGCGCTTCGGGTGTCGAGGCCGCGCGGGAGGGCGCCTTCGACCTGATCCTGATGGACGTGCAGATGCCGGGCATGGACGGGCTGGAGGCCTCGCGCCGCATCCGCGCCTTGCCAGGACCGGCCGCTCGCGCGCCGATCATCGCCCTGACCGCCAATGTCATGGCCCATCAGCGGGCCTCATACCGCGCCGCCGGCATGGACGGGGTCGCCGCCAAGCCCATCGCCCCGGCCGCCCTGGTCGCCGAGATCGTCCGGCTGTCGCAGGCGGGGCCGGAGGCGAAGGACGCCGTCGCCTAACCCCGTTCCCCCGATCCCTGAACCACGCTAAGCAAGGGCCAAACACGGGGGAAATCCATGGCCGGCGAAGGTCAACAAGGCGCCTCGATGCGCACGGTGGTCGCGGCATCTTCGGCCGGCACGGCCTTCGAGTGGTACGATTTCTTCATCTTCGGCAGCCTGGCCCAGGTCATCTCCAAGACCTTCTTCACCGGCCTGCCCGACGCCGCCGGCTACATCGCCGCCCTGGCGCTGTTCGGCGTCGGCTTCGCCTTCCGGCCGCTAGGGGCGCTGGTCTTCGGCAAGATCGGCGACCAGGCCGGGCGCAAGGGCGCGTTCCTGGCCACGGTGCTGCTGATGGGCGGCGCCACCTTCGCCATCGCCTTCCTGCCGACCTACCAGCAGGCCGGTATCGTCTCGCCGATCCTGCTGATCGTCCTGCGCTGCGTGCAGGGCTTCGCCCTCGGCGGCGAGTATGGCGGGGCGGCGATCTATGTCGCCGAGCACGCGCCGGCCGACAAACGCGGCTGGTCGACCTCGTGGGTGCAGACCTCGGCCGCCTTCGGCCTGTTCGGCGCCCTGATGGTCATCCTGATCACCCGCGCCGCCGTCGGCGTCGAGGCGTTCGACGCCTGGGGCTGGCGCATCCCGTTCGCGGTTTCGATCGGCCTCTTGGGCGTCTCGGTCTGGATGCGCATGAAGCTGACCGAAAGCCCCGCCTTCGCCGCCATGAAGGAAGAGGGGCAGGCTTCCAAGGCCCCCTATGCCGAGGCGTTCGGCCAGTGGAAGAACCTGAAGCTGGTGATCCTGGCCTTCCTGTCGATGATGTGCGCCCAGGGCGCGGTCTGGTACACTAGCTTCTTCTACGTCCAGACCTTCATGGAGAAGTTCCTGAAGGTCGACCCGGTCACCATCAACGAACTGATGATGACCGCCACGGCGATCAGCGCCGTCTTCTATGTCGTCTTCGGTTGGCTGTCGGATCGGATCGGCCGCAAGCCGGTGATGCTGGGCGGCATGACCCTGGCGCTGCTCTTCTACTTCCCAGGCTTCCACCTTTTGGAAAAGGCCGCCAACCCAGCCCTCGCCGAGGCGTCGGCCAAGGCGCCGGTCGTCGTGATCGCCGATCCCAAGGACTGCTCGCTGCAGTTCGACCCGGTCGGCAAGGCCGCCTTCGTCACCTCGTGCGATATCGTCAAGAGCGCCCTGGCCAATGCCGGCGTCTCCTACGTCAACCAGGCCGCGCCCGCCGGGGCGCCGGCGGTGATGAAGGTCGGCGGCGTCGAGGTGGCGTCCCAGAGCGCCACGGGCTTGCCGAAGGCGCGGGTCAAGGCGGTGAAGACCGCCGTCGAGGGCCAGATCAAGGCGGTGCTGGCCAAGGCCGGCTATCCGGCCAAGGCCGATCCGGCGCGGATGAACAAGCCGCTGATCCTGGGCGTGCTGCTGGTCTTCGTGATCGCCGCCACGGCCCTGTTCGGGCCGCTGGCCGCCTGTCTGGTCGAGTTGTTTCCGACCCGCGTGCGCTACACCGCCCTGTCGCTGCCCTATCACATCGGCACGGGCTGGTCGGCGGCTTCGTGCCGTTCTTCGCCTTCGCCATCGTCACGGCGGTCGGCGACATCTATGCCGGCCTCTGGTACCCGGTCGCCTTCACCCTGATCAGCGTGCTGGTCACGGCGTTCCTGCTGCCCGAGACCAGGAACCGGTCGCTCAATTAGCGGCCGGCAGCACTTCGACGGCCACTTCGGCCTGGGTCAGGGCGTGGACCAGCGCCGGATCCACCGCGTGGGTGATTAGCCGGACGATCTGGCGGCCCTCGCGGGCCAGCTGGACCAGGTGATCGGCGTCGACTTGAGACGGATCGACGCGCTCGACGTCACGGCGGGCCATCTTCACGACCTCGGGATCGGCGTCGCCGTCCAGGACCAGCACGTCGGCCGCGCCCAAGGCCCGGACGGCGCGCAGGGTCAGGAGGTCGGCGGGGCCCTTGCCGGCGACGAACCGCACGACGCCCTTTCGCGCCGAGCCCTTGGCCAGCGCCTCGCGGAACAGCTGGCCGGCGCGGTCCATGTCGCCCGCGCGGGCGGCGGCGGCGGCCTCGCCCATCACCGCGTCGCGCAGGAAGGCCCGGCGCTCGTGCAGGGCGGGCAGGGCGCCGCGCACCTCGCTCTGGAACTTCCGCAGCAGGGCGGCCACGCGGCCCGTGCCCTCGGGCACCTGGGCCTCGATATCGTTGCGCAGCATGGTCGCCAGCACCGGAGCCGAGCCGCCGGTGCCGACCGCCGCCACCACCTCCCCGCGGTCGATGACGGCGGGCGTGTTGAAATCACACAGCTCTGGCCGGTCGACGACATTGACCAGCACCCGCGCCGCCCGCGCCGCGCTGGCGGCGGCCTGGACGAACACCTCGTCGGAACTGGCGATGAAGGCGAGGATCGCGCCGGTATAGGCGCCGGGCAAATAGGCCTCGTGGCCGTCCAGGCGGATCAGCGTGGCGGGCGAGCCGTCGAACAGGCGGGCCTTGGCCTCGGCGGCGTCGCTAGCGCCGGCGATGACCACCTTGCGGCCGGTCAGGGGGAAATAGGCGGGAAAGGAATCCAACGCGTCGTCCTCGAACTCACTGCGAACGGCAATCGGCGTACGGGCCGCCGGGAAAGCCCTTGAGCGTGGCGTCCGCGCCCTTGCTCCAGATCTCGGCGTCGCCGGACGCATAGCGAGCGCCGGAGGCCGACTTGGCCAGCTTCAGCGTCTTGGTCGCGCCGCCGGCGCTGACCGCGACCGTCTTGCCGTGCAGGGCATAGGCCGCCGTGAACCGCTTGCCGCCCTTGCAGCCGTAGCGGATCGGCGCGTCCGTCGAGTCCATCGGGGCGACGGTGGCGCAGCCCGCGAGGACCAGGCCCAGGACGGCGAGCGGAACGAGAACGCGGCGCAAGACGAAGCCTCCGAAGCGGTTGCGGGCCAAACATAGCGGGCCTTCGCCCGTGCGGCAGCGTTTTTCGGCCGCGCCGCGTTCCCTGCTCAACGGCCGAGCTCAAATTCCTCTGGCCAAGCCAAGTGTGAACGGTGTTAGGTTTGCGCCGGGACGCGATGCGTCCTTCTTTCGTTCGGAGGCGAAGACGCATGGCCGTGACGCTCGACATCAACGGCAAGCCCACATCCGTGCAGGCCGCGCCCGAGACTCCGCTGCTGTGGGTGCTGCGCGACGAACTGGGCCTGACCGGGACCAAGTTCGGCTGCGGCATGGCCCAGTGCGGGGCGTGCACGGTCCATCTGGACGGTCAGCCGATCCGCTCGTGCGTCACGCCGATCGCAGCGGTCGGGGCCGCCAAGATCACCACGATCGAGGGCCTGGGGGGCCAGCACCCGGTGCAGCAGGCCTGGGTGCGCCATGACGTGCCCCAGTGCGGCTACTGCCAGTCCGGCCAGATCATGTCGGCGGCCGCCCTTCTCGAGCAGAAGGCCAAGCCCTCCGACGAGGACATCGACAACGCCATGTCCGGCAACATCTGCCGCTGCGGCGCCTATCAGCGGATTCGCGCGGCGATCAAGGACGCAGCCGACACCGGTCCGCCGACGGGCGAGCCGCACGCCGACATCGACGAAGCCATTGTCGCGGGTTCCGGCGCGACCCACAGGGGAGCTGGCCGATGAACGCGCCCTTCAAACCGCAAGCTGGCCCCAGCCGTCGCGACGTCGTCGTCGCCTCGGCCCTGGTCGGGGGCTCGCTGCTCGTCGGCTGCTCGCCGGCCGACCTTATGAGCGCCGGTTCCAAGGTCGAGGTCGGGGCGTTCGGACCCTTCATCAAGATCGCGCCCGATGGCGGGGTCACCGTGATCTCCAAGCACCTGGAGATGGGTCAGGGCAATCACGCCGGCCTTTCGGCCATCGTCGCCGAGGAGCTGGACGCCGACTGGGCCAAGGTGACGGTCGAGCAGGCTCCCGCCAACGCCAAGTTCTATGCGAACGGCGCGCTGGGCGCCCAGCTGACCGGCGGCTCGTCGGCGATCTCCAACTCGTGGGAGCAGCTGCGCAAGGCCGGGGCCGGGGCGCGGGCCATGTTCGTCCAGGCCGCCGCCAACAGATGGAACGTCCCGGTTGGCGAGATCACCGTCAAGGACAGCGTCCTGACCCACACGTCGGGCAAGACGGCCAGCTTTGGCGAGCTGCTGGCCGACGCGGCCAAGGTCCCGCCGCCGACCGACGTCAGGCTGAAGGATCCCAAGACCTTCACCCTGATCGGCACCGACCGGGTGCGCCGCAAGGACGCCCAGGCCAAGAGCGACGGTACGGCGCGCTATACGCAGGACATTCGTCTGCCCGACATGCTGACGGCGGTGGTCGCCCACCCGCCGCTGTTCGGGGCCAAGGTGAAGAGTCTCGACGCGGCCGAGGCCAAGAAGGTCGCCGGCGTGGTCGATGTCTTCGAAATCCCGACCGGCGTCGCCGTGGTGGCCCAGAGCACCTATGCGGCCCGCATGGGCCGGGAGGCGCTGAAGGTCGAGTGGGACGAGGACAAGGCCGAGAAGCGCGGCTCGGCGGCGATCACCCAGCTCTTCAAGGACATCGCGGCCGGCAAGAACGCCGAGACCAAGTGGGAGCCCTTCGACCAGCGCGGCGACGCCGCCGCGTTGGACTCGGCCAAGGGCGAGCGGGTCTTCGAGGCGACCTACGAGTTCCCCTACCTGGCCCACGCGACCATGGAGCCGATGAACTGCGTCGCCTCGGTCGACGGAAACAAGGTCAAGCTTGTTTTTGGGTCCCAGGGCCAGACCCTGGACCAACTGAACGCGGCCAAGATCGTCGGCTGCCTGCCGGGTTCGGTCGAGATCGAGACGGTGTTCGCGGGCGGCTCGTTCGGCCGCCGGGCGAACTTCCAGTCCGACTACGCCGCCGAGTGCGTGCACATCGCCAAGAAGGTCGGCAGAGGCCGGCCGGTGAAGCTGGTCTGGACTCGCGAGGACGACATGCAGGCCGGCTATTTCCGGCCGATTACGGTCCACGCGGTCAAGGTCCAGCTGGACAAGGACGGCTATCCGGCCGCCTGGCGCCATCGCATCGTCACCCAGTCGATCATGAAGGGCTCGCCCATGCCGGCGGGCAAGGGCCCCGACCAGACGGCGATCGAGGGAACCGCGGGGTCGCCATACCTGAAGGCGACGCCGGTCGTGGACGCCCAGGTGGCCCTGCCGGACGTCGGCGTGCCGGTTCTGTGGTGGCGCTCCGTGGGCGCGACCCATACGGCCTTCGTCATGGAGCACACCATCGACCAGCTGGCCGCCAAGGCCGGCAAGGATCCGGTCGAGTATCGCCGGGCCCTCTACACCAAGGCCGGCGCCGACCGGCACCTGGCGGCCCTGAACCTGGCCGTCGAGAAGGCGGGGCCCACGGCGACCGCGGGCTGGACGCGCGGCGTGGCGGTGCATGAGAGCTTCGGCTCGGTCGTGGCCCAGGTCGCCGAGGTCAAGCTGGAGAATGGGGCTCCTCGCGTCGGCCGGGTGGTCACCGCCATCGATTGCGGCGTCGCGGTCTCGCCCGACCAGATCGCGGCGCAGATGGAGGGCGGGACCTGCTATGGTCTATCCGGCGTGCTGTTCGGCGAGGTGACCCTGACGGATGGCAAGGTCGACCAGAGCAACTTCGACCGCTACCGCGTGCTGCGGATCAACGAGGCGCCGACCGTCGAGACCAACATCGTGCCCTCCGGCAATCCGCCCAGCGGGGTGGGCGAGCCGGGAACGCCGGTGATCGGTCCGGCCGTGGCCAACGCCTTGCTGGCCCTGAACAAGACGCCCACGACGCGCCTGCCCTTCGTCCGCTCGGAAGCCTAATCGTCGGATTACCCGTTCTACTCGCTAGACGGGAGCGGCGTGGCTGATCATCCTGAGGGGCATGGTGGAGCGCGTTAGTAAGGCTTTCGAGAAGCTTACCCCCCGAGAGCGGGAAATCCTCCGGCTCATCGCCGCGCATCTCCAGTCCAAGGAGATCGCGCGGGCCCTGGGCCTGTCGCCTAAGACCGTCGAGATGCACGTGCTCAGCGCGCGTCGTCGCCTGGCGGGCATGAGCCGCCGTGACGCCGCCCTAGCCTTCGTGGCCTGGGAGGGTGGCGACCCCGGTAATGACTACCGTAAGCGACCAGACGATCTGGCAGCGCTTTCGGTCGGGTCGCTTTCTGATCGGGAGATCGGAAGCGACCATGAACCAGCAATACGCGACGAACCCGGCGCCCTGGCGCCCGCTAGCTATGGCCGGCCCGGTCCGTGGCGGGCTACAGTCCGGGATCTCGTCGGACCAGACGAACAACCGGTCGCCGGTCGGGGCTGGCGCCATGACATGAGCGACCTGCAGTGGCTCGGCCTCGTGGCGAGCATCACGGCGTTGACCGCTGTGCTCCTGGCCGTCACGGCGCTCGGAGTGCACGCGTTCATTCTGGCGATCCAGCGGATCACCGGACTCTGACCGGTCGAACCGACCGTCGCCATCGTCACCAAGACAGTAGCGTCTGAACGGGCGGCATGCGCCGCGCGACAGGATTTCCTTTGCATGAAACGAGCGTGCGTTAAATCGTCGGCACGGGGCGCGCCACGAAGGTGCGGGTCTCGAAGCGTATCGAATACGCGATTGCTCTCGTCGGAATCCGGGCTTGGCCGAACTCTTCTCCATCCAGCTGATCGCCTATGTGGTCTATCTGATCGCCTTCGCCATCAGCGGCGTGGCGGTTTGGCGGGGAGATCGACCGCTGAGATTGGCGGCCGGCGTCCTGATCCTGGCCTGGACGTTGTCGGCGCTGACCGGCCATCGCGACAAGTACGGCATGAACTACCCGGTGACGATCATCGACACGAACTGTGCGCTGGCGTTCGTGTGGATTTCAGTCCGGTGGCGACGGATATGGTGCGCCGTGCTCGCGGCCTTGACGATCGTGGAGATCCTCATCCCGCTGGTGGCCTTCTTCGATCGCGACATTCACCGGTACAATCAGATGGCCTCGAACAATGTCGTGGCTCTTCTGCAGCTGGTGGTCCTGAGCGTGGCGATCTGGCTAACCGTTCGCGCCCGGAGACGGGCTAATGAGGGCGCTGTTCGATCCTGACCTCGACGCGGTCGTCGACGAGGAGGACATCGCCGCGTTCCGGGCCGGCTTCGCGGCGGTCGGTGAGCAGCATCGCCGCATCCTGGTGGTCTTGATCCCCAGGCTCGTGGCGCTGCAGGAGCGCGGCGATTCCGCCGCCGCCCTGAATTTGATCGCCGAGATCAAGCGCGCCATCCAAGGCAAGGAGAGCGTGTTGCACTGATCGGCTGGGCGGAGGCCGTCGCCGAGCCCCCCCGGAGGGCGGGGAGCGCGCTCGGGCTCAGCGGCCTTCGACGACGCGGACGAGGTCCTCGGGACGATCCACGTCAAGATGGATCCCGGGGTCCTCCACGGGAATCCGCGTCGGCTGGGCGCCCGCGCGCTCCAGGAGCGCGCGGGCGCCCTCGTCTCCGGACAGCGCCCGAAGCGCCGGAAGCCAGGTCGCGCCGAACAGGACGGGATGACCTCGCCGGCCCAGGTGAGTCGGGACGACGATGTCGTGCGGGCCCTTGAAGGCTTGGGCCAGGCGGCGGACCGTCGCGGGATCGATCGCGGGCATGTCGCCGAGAAACACAAGGACGCCGGCCGCATCGTCCGGCACGGCCTGGGCCGCCGCCCGTAGCGAACCGCCCATGCCCTCGCGCGGATTTTCGACAGGCGTCAGAGCCAGCCGCTCGGCGGCGGCCAGCCGGGTCGCCGTGGCCTGGATCGCCCTGTGCAGGGCGAGATCCTCGCCGACCGCCACGAAAACGCGCCGCACGGGCGCCAGGAAGGCGGTCAGCAGGGCGCCGGCCACCAAGGGCGCGCCGTTCATGGGGGCCAACAGCTTGGCGCCGCCGAACCGGACGCCGGCGCCCGCCGCGAGGACGATCGCCTCCAACGACGTCGTATCCCTTTCCGTCATGAGCTCCAGCGCCTATTCTTACCCGTGGATATGACGCCCTATGACGACAGCCCCGCGCAAGCGATCTTCGCCGCTCCGCGCCAGACCGGCCCGGTCTTGATCGACGGGTTCGCACGCGCCGTCACCTATCTGCGGGTCTCCGTCACAGATCGCTGCGACCTGCGCTGCCTCTACTGCATGTCCGAGCACATGACCTTCCTGCCGAAGGCGCAGGTGCTGACCCTGGAAGAGCTGGACCGCGTGGCTTCCGCCTTCGTGGGACTGGGCGTACGCAAACTGCGGCTGACCGGCGGCGAGCCGCTGGTGCGCAAGGGCTTCATGGATCTGGTGGCCAGCCTGTCGCGCCACCTTCGCTCGGGCGCCTTGGACGAGCTGACCCTGACCACCAACGGCACCCAGTTGGCGCGCCACGCCGACGACCTGGCGCGGCATGGCGTGCGGCGGATCAATGTCTCGCTGGACACGCTGAAGCCGGATCTTTTCCGTAAGCTCACGCGGGGCGGAGACCTTAACCAGGTGATCGGCGGGATCGACGCGGCCCTGGCCGCGGGGCTCGCGGTCAAGATCAACGCCGTCGCCCTGAAGACCGACAACGCTGCCGAACTGCCCGCCCTGATCCAGTGGGCCCACGCCCGCGGCTGCGACATGACCCTGATCGAGACCATGCCCCTGGGTGAGGTCGACCAGGACCGCACCGATCAGTTCCTCTCGCTGGAGGACCTTCGCCGCCACCTGTCGTCATTCTGGACGATCGAGGATATCCAGCACGCGACCGGGGGGCCGGCGCGCTACGCGCGGGTGGCCGAGACCGGCGGGCGGCTGGGTTTCATCACCCCGCTCAGCAATCATTTCTGCGACACCTGCAACCGGGTGCGCCTGACCTGCACCGGCACGCTGCACACCTGCCTGGGCCGCGACGACGCCAGCGATCTGCGGGCGGTGATCCGGGGCGGGGCGACCGACGCCGAGTTGGTCCAGGCGATCCACGCGGCGATCGGCGCCAAGCCCAAGGGTCACGATTTCCAGATCGCCGCCGCCCGTCCGGCGGTCGCCCGCCACATGTCCACGACGGGCGGCTGATATGGCCCGGGTGCTTCTGTTCGGACGCCTGGCAGACCAGGCCGGCTGGCGTGATCGCCTGATCGAGGCTGACGATCTGGCGGCCCTGCGCGGTGCGCTGGCCGCCAACGATCCGGCATTGGGTGAGGCCCTGGCGGCACCCGGCGTCCAGGTCGCCGTCGACAAGGCCATCGTTCGGGGCGAGGCGGCGCTGACCGCGGCGACCGAGGTCGCCTTCCTGCCGCCCATGAGCGGCGGATGATCGTCACGGCCACCGTGACCTTGGCCGAGCAGCCGTTCGAGCCGGGCGCGCTCGTCACGGCCTTTTGCGCCAATCGCCAGGAGACCGGCGCGGTGGCCACCTTCGTCGGTCTGGCGCGCGCCGAGAAGGGCGCGGCGGCGGCGTTGGAGCTGGAGGCCTATCCCGGCTTCACCGACGCCGCGATCGGCGAGATCGCCCAAACCGCCATCGATCGGTTCAGGCTCCAGGACGTCCACATCGTGCACCGCACCGGCCGCATCCTGCCCGGCGAGGCCATCGTCTTCGTGGCCGCCGCCGCCGGCCATCGCCGCGAAGCCTTCGAGGCCTGCGACTTCCTGATGGACTATCTGAAAAGCCGTGCGCCCTTCTGGAAGAAAGAACACGGGCCCGGCGGCGCCCGCTGGATCGAGCCGACGGACCGCGATAGGACCGACGCCGAACGTTGGGATTGAGGAGACACGGATGTCGGACACGGGCCTCAAGCCAGGCGGCGGGATCAAGCCGGAGCTGCCGTTCAAGCCGGTGCGCATCGCTGTCCTCACCATCTCGGACACGCGTGACGAGAGCACCGACACCTCGGGGCAGATCCTGATCGACCGCGTCCGTGACGCTGGTCACGCGTTCGCCGGCCGCGCCGTGATCCGCGATGACATCGAGGCCATCCGCGCCCAGGTGCGCGACTGGATCGACAGCCAGGCCGTCGACGCCATTATCAGCACCGGCGGCACCGGCCTGACCGGCCGCGACGTGACGGTGCAGGCGCTGGAGCCGCTGTTCGACAAGACCATCGACGGCTTCTCGGTGATCTTCCACCTGGTCAGCTACGCCACGGTCGGCCTCTCGACCCTGCAGTCGCGAGCCACGGCGGGCATCATCGACGGCGTCTTCGTTTTCTGCCTGCCGGGCAGCAACGGGGCGGTGAAGGACGGCTGGGACAAGGTCATCGCGGCCCAGCTCGACAGCCGCCACAAGCCCTGCAACATGGTCGAACTCATGCCGAGGCTGTTGGAGCGGTGAGCAAGCTCACGCACATCGACGACCAGGGCCGGGCCCGCATGGTCGATGTCTCGGACAAGCCGGCGACGGCGCGCGAGGCGGTGGCGACGGGCTTCGTGCGGATGAGTCCGCAGACCTTGGCCCTGGCGGTGTCGGGCTCGGGCCGCAAGGGCGACGTCCGGGCGGTGGCCGAGCTGGCCGGCGTGATGGCCGCCAAGAAGACCTCGGATCTGATCCCCCTCTGCCATCCGCTGGCGTTGTCGAAGGTGGTCGTCGAGGTCGAACCGGGCGAGGGCGGCCTCACGGTTACGGCGCGGGTCAAGACCACGGGTCCGACCGGGGTCGAGATGGAGGCCCTGACCGCGGCGTCGGTGGCCTGCCTGACGATCTACGACATGCTCAAGGCCGCCGAAAAAGGCATGGTTATCGAGGCCGTTCGTCTGCTGGAGAAGACCGGCGGCAAGTCGGGGGACTGGTCGGCCGCCTAGAGCATTTTTCGATCCGATAACCGTTTCACACTTATCGGAAATACTCTAGGCCGCCCGCCGCTGACCGCTTTCACTGGCGATGCGCAGCTCGCCCATGCGCTGAGCCAGGCGCGTGGCTTCCTGGGCCAGGGCATGGCTGGCGGCGGTGGTTTCCTCGACCATGGCGGCGTTGCGCTGGGTGACCTGGTCCATCTGGTTCATGGTCGTATTGACCTCCGCCAGGCCGCGAGCCTGTTGCTGGGTCGAGGCGGCCATCTCGCCGACGAGGCCGTCGATCTGATCGACCTCCTCGGCGATGGCGCGCAGAGCCTCGCCGGCCTTGCCGACATACTGCACGCCCTGTCCGACCTCGGCGGTGCTGGCGCTGATCAGGGTCTTGATTTCCTTGGCGGCGTCGGCCGAGCGCTGGGCCAGGGCCCGCACTTCCTGGGCGACGACGGCGAAGCCGCGCCCCGCTTCGCCCGCCCGCGCCGCCTCGACGCCGGCGTTCAGAGCCAGGAGATTGGTCTGGAAGGCGATCTCGTCGATCACGCCGATGATCTGGCCGATCTGGGCCGAAGACTTCTCGATCGCGCCCATGGCCTCGACGGCCTGGCTGACGATAGCGCCCGAAGCGTCGGCGGCGCTGCGGGCGCGTTCCACCACCTTGCGGGCGCGGTTGGCGCCCTCGGCGGTCCCGCGCACGGCGCCGGTGATCTCGTCCAGGGCGGCGACAGCCTCTTCCAGGCTGGCCGCCTGGCGTTCGGTGCGGCCCGACAGGTCGTCGGCGGCGTCGGTGATCTCGGCCGTGCCGCCGTGGATCGCCTTTACGGCGTCCAGCGAGGCGGCGATGACGCCCGACAGCTTTTCGACCGCGACATTGAAATCGATGCGGAGCCTCTCGTAGCCGGCCGGGAAGGGGCGTTCCAGGCGGTGCGTCAGGTCACCCTCGGACATGGACTTGAGGGCGGCGGCCAGGCTGTCGACGACCGCCTTCTGCGTGCTTTCGGCCTCGTCGCGGCGACGTTCGGCGTCCCGGCGTTCGATCTCCAGCGCGTCGCGGACGTCGGCGGCCTCCAGTTCCTTGCGGCGGGCCTCGACGGTCTCGTGGAAGATCCGCAGGGCGTCGGTCATCTGGCCGATCTCGTCCTCGCTCGTCTTCTTCGGCAGCACGACCGACAGATCGCCGGACGACAGGCGCCGCAGGCAGCGGGTGATCTCGACCAGCGGCGTGACCAGGCCCTTGCGGGCGGCGAACATCAGGACGGCCGCGAAGAGGACGGCGGCCAGCAGCAGGACGCCCATGACGACTTGGCCGAGGACGCCGAGCGACTTGGCGGCGTTGGCGTCACGCGTGGCGGCGGCCTCGATCTGGGTCGAGGCGCCTTCCATCTTGTCCTCGAGGGCCGAGAACTGCCTGGCGAAGTCCGGCAGACTGGCGCGGGCGCCCGCCGCGTCCGAATCGACGCCGCCGACGATGGCGCTGGCCGAGGCGATATAGGTCCCGAGCGGCCCCTCGACGTCCTGTAAGGCGCGTTTCACCGCCGGATCCTGGGCCAGTTGGCCGCTGGCGGCGATATCGTCCTTGAAGGCTTGGGTATGCTCGGCGAGGTCGGCGCGGACAGCCTTCAGGTCGACGCCCAAGGCTGGATCGGCGGACATGATCCCGCCCATGACGTCGGCGCGCAGGGCGTCGTGCATCATGTCGGCATGCATGTGCAGGCGGAGGATCTTGGCCGAATGCTCCGCCCGTGTCAGGGCGTTGTCGAGGCTGATGGCCACCCAAAAGCCCGCGCCAGCGGTCGCCGCGCACAGCAGCGCCGCGCCGGCGGCGGCTCCCATGACCTTCTGACCCAAGGACGCCATGTTGATATCTCCCCGAGGCGAACACGCAACGCTCGGGAGAAGGATGGCGGAGGAGGTCTCTAACGGGTCTTAACCGTGACCCCACCGGACGGGCGACAAAACGCCGCGCAACGGCGTTCGGTGACCTAGCGCGGGATCTCGGCGGTCTTGACCAGAGCGACCTGGCGATAGACCGCGGCGATCTCGAAATAACGCCCGAAGGCGGCGTGGAACTGGTCGACGGCCTGCTTGACGCCCGGACCGCCGATCTCGCTGATGTCGTGCCAATAGTCGTCCAGCACCATCATGCCGCCCACGCTGAGCAGGCTGGCGCAGAAGCACAGGTCTATCAGCACGGCCAGCGCCGTGTGGCTGCCGTCGACATAGATCAGGTCGAACTGCTCGTTCCGCTCCAGCATCTGGGGCAGGATATAAGTCGAGAAACCCTTGTGGGTGGTGAGGCTCCTGAAACCGCACTTGGCCATGTTGCGGCCGAAGCGCGGCTCGACGGCGTGGTACTTTTCTTCCGGGTTCAGGGCCTCGTCGAACCAGGGGTCGATGACCGTGACCGCTAGGCGGTCCGGCAGCAGCCAGTCCATGAAGGCCAGGTTGCGGCCCTCATAGGCGCCGATCTCCATGTAGCGGATCGCCTCGCCCTCGGGCCGCTTGGCCGCGAAGTCGCGCAGCAGCGGCGTCACGAACGGGATGTTGTTGCTGGCCCAGGTCGAGGTGAACTCGAAGCCGGCCTGCTCGGCGTGGCGGTTGAAGGCCTCGACCACGGCATGGTCGCGTGGGCCGCCCAGCATGGTCCTGGCCAGGTTCGGGGCCAGGCGCGGATTGATCTTGGTCAGCGAGCGCAGCTTGGCGAGGCCGGCGCGGTGGGTCACCGTCTCGGCGTCGAAGTTCATGTCCGTCCCGTCGGCCATGGTGCGTTCCTCCGCAATCGTTCGCGCGGAGGTTAGGGCAAAGGTCTTAAGCGACGATGATCTGACCGTCGCGGACCGTCACGGGCCAGGGAAACAGCGTCTCGCCCGGACAGGGGCCGGCGACGCAGGCCCCGTCCTCGATCTTGAACAGGGCCGCGTGGCCGGCGCACAGGATCAGGTCGTTTTCGCGGGTCAGGTAACGACCGGCGAAGCCGGCCAGCGGCCAGCCGGCGTGCGGGCAGCTGTCCAGATAGCCGACCACGATGTCGTCCTTGCGGACCACGAACCCCGCGAACATCGCGTCGCCCTCGCGCCAGCGAAAGCCCTTCGAGCCCGGCGAGGGAATCTCGTCCAGCGCGCAGAGCACCGTGCCCGGCGCGGGCCGGGCGGGGTTGGCGGGATCGGTTCTCAAGTCAGCCAGTGATCGAGCCGACGCCAACGCGCCAGCCATCGATCGCGACGCTCTCGAACAGGCCCGCCTTGGTGTAGGGATCGTTGTCGACCAGGGCCTGCACGGCGGCCCTATCCTCGGCCTCGAAGATCAGCAGCGAGCCGATCGGCGAGCCGGCGTCGTCCAGCAGCGGGCCCGCGGCCTTCAGGGCGGTGGCGCTGTTCAGATAGTCCAGGTGGGTCGGGCGGGTGGCCATGCGCGTCTCGAGCGCGCCAGGCTTGTCCTTGCAGTAGACGACGAAGAGGGCCATGCGGCGATCCTTGTGAGCTTAGACTTCGGATTTCAGGGGGCGCGACAGCAGGCCCGCGATGGCGGCGTCGACCTCGACCTCGCCAGCCAGGATAGCGGCGACGGCCTCGCAGATCGGGACCTCGACGCCGACCTTGCGGGCCAGGGCGCGGACGGCGGGGGCCGAGGCGACGCCCTCGGCGATCGACACCTTGCCGGCCAGGGCCTGTTCCAGGGTCAGGCCTTGGCCCAGCGCCATGCCGACGCTCATGTTTCGCGACTGGGTGCTGGAGCAGGTCAGCACCAGATCGCCCAGGCCGCACAGGCCGGCGACCGTTTCGGGCTTGGCGCCCAGGGTGACCGCCAGGCGGGTCAACTCGGCGAAACCGCGGGTGATCACCGTCGCATGGGCGTTGCGGCCCAGGCCCTTGCCCTCGACAATTCCGCAGGCGATGGCCAGGACGTTCTTCACCGCCCCGCCGGCCTCCGCCCCGATCAGGTCGCCGGCCGTGTAGGGGCGGAAGGTCGGGATGGCGATGGCTTCGGCGATGGCGCGGCCCAGAGTCTCGTCCTCGCAGGCCAGGGTGACCGCGGCGGGCAGGTTGCGAGCCACCTCACCGGCGAAGCTGGGCCCCGACAGCACGGCGATCGGCGCGCCCGGCAGGCTCTCGGCGGCGACCTCGGTCATCAGCTTCAGCGAGCCTTGCTCGACGCCCTTGGAGCACAGCACGATCGGCGCGCCAGCCTTGTGGTGCGGCGCGAAGGCGGTCAGGGCCGCGCGCAGGTGCTGGGCGGGCGCGACGGCCAGGATCAGGTCGCAATCGGCGAGGTCGGCCAGGTCCGCGACCGCCTTGATGCTCGGCTCGAGCGCGATCCCGGGCAGGAACACGGTGTTCTCGTGGGACGCGTTGACCGAAGCGACGACCTCGGCTTCCCGCGCCTGCAGCGACACTTGCAGGCCAGCGCGGGCCGCGACCTGGGCCAGGGCCGTGCCCCAGGCGCCGGCGCCGATGACGCCCACATGATTGAAGCTCATGCCTTGGCTCCCTTGCGTCCGTAGGCGTTGGCGGGATTGGCCAGCGCCGCGGCCTCGTCCAGCGGCCAGCGCGGACGGGCGACGGCGTCGAGGTCGTCCGAGATCCCCAGGGCCAGCCGCTCGGCCCCGGCCAGGGCGATCATGGCGGCGTTGTCGGTGCAATAGGCCAGAGGCGGGGCGGCGAAGGAAAAGCCGTTCTTCTCGCAGTCGGCCAGCAGGGCCGCGCGCACCGCGCCATTGGCGGCCACGCCGCCGGCGACGACGAAGCGCAGATCGTCGGCGGAATGGCTTTCCTTGTAGAGCTTCATCGCCCGGTCGACCCGCTCCGACAGCTGGCGGGCGATGGCGAACTGGACGCCGGCGGCCAGATCCCGGCGCTCGTCATCGGTCGCCAGGGTCTCGGCGATCCGCGCGGCGGCGGTCTTCAGGCCCGAGAACGAGAAGTCGCAGTCCTTGCGGCCCAGCAGGGCGCGGGGCAGCGCGTAGCGGGTCGCGTCACCGCCGACCGCCAGCCTTTCCAGGGCCGGGCCGCCCGGATAGGGCAGGCCCAGGCTCTTGGCGATCTTGTCGAAGGCCTCGCCGGCCGCGTCGTCGATGGTGGTGCCAAGCCGCTTGCAGGCCCCGACGCCGGAGACCTCCAGCAGCTGGCAATGGCCGCCCGAGACCAGCAACAGCAGGAACGGATAGGCGATGTCCGCGCCCAACCGGGCCGAGACCGCGTGGCCTTCCAGGTGATTGACCGCGACCAGCGGCACGCCGCGCGCCAGCGATACGGCCTTGCCGAACGCCAGGCCGACCATGACGCCGCCGACCAGGCCGGGGCCCGCGGTGGCTGCGACGCCGTCCAGCTCGTCGAAGCCGAGGCCCGAGGCGCGGACGGCCTCGGCGGCGATGGCGTCGATCGACTCGACGTGGGCGCGGGCGGCGATCTCGGGCACCACGCCGCCGAACGGCGCGTGCTGCTCGAACTGGGTGCCGATCACCGAGGACAGCACCGTGACCGTCCCGTCCTCGTCACGGCGCACGACCGAGGCCGCGGTTTCGTCGCAGCTGGTCTCGAGGCCGAGGATGACGAGGGCGGATTGCTTAGGGGGTGTCATTCGGTTGCGGGCTTCTCGCCGCTCCTGTAGCAGCGAAGACGGAATTTCATCACCGCAGGTAACGTTCCGACCGTGTCCCGGCAACCTCCCATCCGCATTGGCGCGCGCGGCTCCAAGCTCTCCCTGGCGCAATCGGGCCTGATGCAGGTCCGCATCGCCGCCGCGCTCGGCGTTTCGGCCGGCGCGTCCAAGGACGAGATCGAGGCCGTCGCGCCCCTGATCCCGATCGTCACCAGCGGCGATCGCATCCAGGACCGCCGCCTGATGGAGATCGGCGGCAAGGGCCTCTTCACCAAGGAGATCGAGGAGGCCCTGCTGGACGGCCGCATCGACTGCGCCGTCCATTCGCTGAAGGACATGCCGGCCGAGCTGCCGCCGGGCCTGGTGCTGGCGGCCACGCCCGAGCGCGAGGATCCGCGCGACGCCTTCATCAGCCATGTCTGCGAGCGGCTGGAGGACCTGCCCAGGGGCGCGCGCCTCGGCACCGCGTCGCTACGTCGCCAGGCCCAGGCCCTGCATGTGCGGCCCGATCTCGAGATCGTCATGCTGCGCGGCAATGTCGACACGCGCCTGGCCAAGCTGGAGCGCGGCGAGGCCGACGCCATCCTGCTGGCCCAGTCGGGTCTGAACCGCCTGGGCCTGGGTCACCTGACCCGGAGCTGGCTGGATCCCGACGCCTGCCCGCCCGCGCCCGGTCAGGGCGCGCTGGTCATCGAAACCCGCGCCGAGGACGTAACCGCCGCCTGGCTGGACGCCATCCGCTGCCGCGAGACGACCATCGCCGTCGCCGCCGAACGCGGGGCCCTGTTCGCCCTGGAAGGCTCGTGCCGTACGGCCATCGGCGCTCGCGCGGTGCTGGACGGCTCGCGTCTTGCGATGATCGTCGAGGCCCTGACCCCGAACGGATCACAGCGCTTCCGCCGCCACGGCGAGATCGCGCTCTCGGGCGCCGACGATGTCGGCGAGGCTCGCGCCCTGGGTCTGAAGCTCGGCGCCGAGGTCCGCGCCGAGGGCGGCGACGCCATCCTCCTGCCGGAATAGGCCGTGAACGAGGGCGCGCCGGTCTGGATCACCCGCGCCCGGCCCGGCGCCCTGGCGACGGCCGAGCGCGTGGAGTCCCTGGGCTTCACGCCGATCGTCGATCCCTTGCTGAGGGTCGAGCTCGTGGACGCCGAGATCGATCTTTCCCACGTCACCGCCCTGGCCTTCACCAGCGCCAACGGGGTGGAAGCCTTCGCGCGGCTTTCGGACGAGCGCGGCCTGCCGGTCTTCGCGGTCGGCCGGGCCACGGCCAAGGCGGCGCAGGGCGAGGGTTTCTTGGCCGTTTCCAGCGCCGACGGCGACGTGGAGGACCTTTGCGAACTGATCGCCGCCGGCGCGTCCGGCCCCGTGCTGTGGGCCGGGGCCAGGGAGCCCGCTGGCGATCTCGTCGGCATGCTTCGCGGCCGTGGCGTCATGGCCAGGGGGGTGACCGTCTATGAGACCGTCGACCGGGCTCCATCGGGCGAGACTTTGGCGCGGCTGGAGGCGGGACTCACGGTGCTTTTGCACTCGCCTCGCGCGGCGCGCGTCCTGGCGAGGCTTCTGCGCGAGCACCGGGTCTCGGCGCCGCGTTGCCTATGTCTATCCGAGGCTGTCGCCGCGCCGCTCGCTGGCGTCGTCGCACAGCGGTCCGTGATCTTCGCGCCGCGTCCCGACGAAACCGCGTTGCTGGCGCTGCTGAGAGCTTGAGCGCGACGTTGCGCGATGCGACGGCCTGGGGCACGAATGGGCCATGAACGCCGCTCCTGATCCCGCTGAAATCGTCGCGCCCAGCGATCCGGCGCTCTATGCTCGCCGACGGATGATGGGACCCGGCGTGTGGCTGTGGCTCGTGCTCTGCGGGCTGTGCATTGGCCTGGGCGCGGGCCTCGCCCACTACGGCCCGACCCTGTTCGCGCCCAGGGCCAGGCCGGGCGACGGCGTGGTCTCGGTCACGCCCAGCCCGCGCCCGATCGCCGACCGCGTCGCCCCGGGCGCGGCGATGCCGCTCGAAGGTGGCGACACCGCCGTCGCCCCGCCGGCCGCCGATGTTGAGCGGCTGGACAGCCGAATCAGCGCTTTGGAAAGCAGCCAGCGCGGCGTGACCGACGCCGCCACCGCCGCCCTGGCGGTATCGGCCTTGGCCGAGGCGGCCGACACGTCGCGCCCGTTCAGCCGCGAGCTGGCGGGCCTGCAGCGCGTGCTGCCGCCGTCCCCCGATCTGAACGCTCTTGAGGACCTGTCCAGGACCGGCGCTCCGACGCGGGCCGGGTTGGCCGTGCAGTTCGGCGACCTGGCCGGTCGAGCCGCCAGCGCCGCGCGCGATCCGGGGCCGGACGCCGATCTTCTGTCGCGCATCCGCTACGCGCTTTCCAGCATTGTTACGATCCGCCACGTCGGCTCGACCAAGGGAACGACGCCGGACGCCATGCTGGCTCGCGCTCAGGCCTTGCTGGATGACGGCGACGTCGAAGGGGCGGTCCAGGCGTTGTCGGCGCTGCCGGTCGCTGCGCGGGACGTGCTGGCGCCCTGGGTCAACGCCGCCAACCGGCGGATCGAGATCGACCGCCATGTCGCCGGCATCCGCGCCGACGCCCTGGCCGGCCTGTCGCGAGTCTCGCGGACCGGATCCCAGGTCGCGCCGCAGGTCGCGCCATGACCCGCGTCGCCTTCGCCCTCTTCCTGGTCGCCACTGTCGCCGTGGGGGTCCTGGCCCTGACCGGCGAGCCCGGTCGCGCCGCGTTGGAGTGGATGGGCTGGCGCATCGAGATGACCGCCGCCGCGGCGGCGCTGTTGACCCTGTTCTCGGCCCTGCTGTTCACCCTCGTCTGGCGCGGCGTGATCTGGATCGTCGAGGCGCCCCGCCGCCGGGCTCGGGCCCGGGCCGAGGCCAAGCGCAAGCAGGCGATCGAGGCCTTGTCACGCGGCTTCCTGGCGGTGGCCGCCGGCGACGGCTCGGAGGCTCGCCGTCTGGCCCAGAAGTCGGCCGAACTGGCCGTGGACGCCCCGGCCCTGGTTCGCGTCCTGGCCGCCCAGGCGGCCGAGGCCGCCGGCGATCGGAGCGCCGCCAAGAGCGCCTACAACGCCATGCTCGGCTTCCCGGAGATGCGGCTGGCGGGCCTGCGCGGCCTGATGCAGGCGGCCCAGGCCGAGGGCGACAAGGTCGCGGCCGTCCGCCACGCCGAAACCGCTTACGGCCTGGCGCGCACCGCGCGCTGGGCCTGGCGCGCGCTGCTTGAGGCGAGACTCGAGGTCGGCGACTGGGCCGCGGCGCTGGATCTGGTCCAGGGCGCCCTCGAGCGCAAGATCGTCTCACCGGCCGTCGCCGATCGCAGCCGCGCGGCCCTGCTCGCCGCGTCCGCCTCCAGTCTGGAGGAGTCGATCGATCCCAAGGCTCGCGGCCAGGCGCTGGATTTCGCCAACCAATCGGTGAAGCTGAAGCCCGATTTCGCTCCCGGCGTGGTCATGGCCGCCCGTCTGCTGGCCGATGACGGCAAGGTCGCCAAGGCCAGCCAGTTGATCGAGACAGCCTGGAAGGCTGAGCCGCACCCGGCCCTGTGGCTGGCCTATCGCGACCTGAAGACCAACGAGACGCCCAAGGCGCGCGCCCAACGCCTGGCGGCCCTGGCGGCGATGAAGCCCGAGGCGCGGGAGAGCCGTATGCTGCGTGTCGAAAGCGCGCTGATCGGCGGCGATCCGGTGGCGGCCCGGGCCGCCGCCCGACTGCTGGACCAGGAGGCTCCGACGGCCCGATTCGCCGGCCTGATGGCTCGCGTCGCCGCCGCCAATGGTCAGGCGGACGAGGCCCGCGCCTGGATCGCTCGCGGCGTCGAGGCGCCGCAGGAGCCGGACTGGTCCGATCTCGACCCCGAGGGGCGCGCCTTCGCCTATCAGCGCGAGGACTGGGCCCGGCTGGTGGGCAGCTACGGCGAGACCGGCCAGCTGATCCATCCACGCCACGAACGGCGCGAGCGGACGATGAACGACCTGCCCGAGCTGCCTTCGGCCTATGCGGAATCCACGCCGTTCATCCGTGCTGCCGAGACCGGCGGGGCGATGATGCCCATTCCGGACGACCCCGGCGTGTTCGACGCCGCGCCGATTCCGGACACCCCGGAGGATCCTCCGGGCGGCGGTCCGGCGCCGCGCCGCAATTCTGGTGCAAGACGGCGCTTGGCAAGTGGCTCGCGCGCCGCTAAATAGGCGCTCCCTTCGCTCCGGGGCAGCTGCTTCGGGGTGCGTGGGCCGCCTTAGCTCAGCCGGTAGAGCGGCGCATTCGTAATGCGTAGGTCAGGTGTTCGAGTCACCTAGGCGGCACCACTTCTTCTTCTCCTTCTGAAAATCGGAACTTGAAGCCCTAAGGCCCCGTTCGGGTCTCGAAGGAGATTCCGCATGGCCGACCGTGTTCATCCCCAAGTCGACAACGACACCGCTCTCGAGGAAGTCATGACTTTTCTCGATGCGCCGCCCGAGCCGGGCAGCGCCGACGATGATCGGTTCGGGGAGCGGTTGCGGCAGGTGATCGCCGCGTCGATCCCGCTGGACGAGGGGGAGGATCCCGAGGACGAACCGACCCTGCAGCTGGACGACACCCTCCGCGGCCGTCTGGAGGCCTTGGCCAAGCAGCGCGGCGGCAACTATTTCGGCGACCATCCGGACGGCATCGGCCCGACCCTGGGCATGGACGTCAGCCGCTCCTAGTCGCGGACGCGGGCGGGACCGCGCTCCATCTCCACGTCGTGGGCGTGGGGCCGGGGGTGGCCGCCGGCGCGCAGATAGTGCTTGTCGATCTCGGCCAGGATCGCCTCGGCCTTGTCGCCGGCCTGAAGGCGGATGAGGGCGTCGAGCTTGGCCTCCGTGCGGTCGTCGTTCTCCTTCGAGGCCGGCGAGCCGACATAGAGGAAATAGGCCAGGCCGACGACCTGCCAGATCAATTGGAGGAATTCGGACTGCCAGTTCTCGAACGTGTCGCGGCCCATCTCCATGAGGTACGGCGCGAGTTCGACCGGCTGATGCAGCGCCTTCTGATCGTCGACGAAGGCGTACCAGCCGAAGACCCAGTGCCCGACGATCGACACGAGGAAGAAGGCGAGGGTGATCCAGGCATAGGCGTAGCGTTTCATGGAACTCTCCAGGCAAGCGGATGAGTTCAGCAACGATGATGAGGCCTGGCTGGTTCTCCAGCTTAGCCTTTGAAGTGGCCCCGGGTTCTAGTCGTCCCAGCCCTTGCGTTTCTTCTTCTTGCCCAGGGCGAGGATGCCCGGATACGGCCCCTTGCCGACGCGGTAGAGGCACCAGTCGTCGTCCTTCGCGCAGTCGCCGTCGAAGAAGGCCTTCTTGTCGGGATCGATGGCCGCGTACATTGGGGCGGTGCGCGAGCGCTGGCCGTCGGCCTCGGCGCAGGCGGTCTTCTGGTCACGGTTCAGGCCAGCGACCTTCTCGTGCCGGCAGCCCAGGCTTTCGCGCAGACTCTCGCGGGTCTGGTCGCTCTGCTCGACCAGCTTGCGGGCGGTGAAGCCGGGCGGTGCGACGATGGCCGGTGGTCCCGAGGGCTTGGCGGCGAGCGGGGTCGGGACGCTGACTGCAGGCTGGGGTGAGATGGCGCCAGGCGGGACCCGGGCCAGCGCTGCCGGTGGCGGCGCGGACTTGTCGACGGACGGCGCCGGAGCGTCCAGGAGCTCGGCCTCGATGATCGGCGGCTCGGCCAGCTGGGGCATCCAGTGCGCGCCGGAGATCAGCGCCAGAATCACCAGGGCATGAGCGATCACGGCCAGGACCAGGATCGCGAGGTTGCGCCGCAGATCCCGCCGTGAGGGCGGTCGCCAGGTTCCGATGGCGATCGCCAGGCTCATGGTCTCTCCAGGCGCTGCGGCGCCGGATGGGAGTAGGCGGATGATGCGGCGCAAGCGGGGCCATTACGGACAACAAAAAGGCCCGGCGTCGCCGCCGGGCCCTCCCGTGTTTCAGCGATGAAGCGCCGGGTTTAAGCCGCCGCCTTCGCCTTGACGCCGAAGCGGCCGTAGAAGGTCTCGCCCTTTTCGGCCATTTCGCGCAGCAGAGCCGGCGGCGCGAAGCGCTTGCCGTACTGCTGGGCCAAGCGGTCGCAGGTCTCGACGAAGGCTTTCGTACCGAGGCCGTCGATCAGGCTGATCGGGCCGCCGGTCCAAGGCGCGAAGCCCCAGCCCAGGATGGCGCCGACATCGGCCTCGCGCGGGTCGGTGATCACGCCTTCCTCGAAGCAGCGGGCCGCTTCGACGGCCTGGCGATAGAGTAGGCGGGTGCGGATCTCCTGGATCAGCGTCTGGTCGGCGTCGGCGATCTTCACCGGAGCAAGATCCGAGAGGCCCTTCCACAACGTCTTGGGCCCATTCTCCGGATAGTCGTAGAAGCCCTTGCCGTTCTTGCGGCCGAAGCGCTGCAGCTCGACCACCATCTTCTCGATGATCGGGGCGAACGGCCGGTCCTCGAACTTGTCGCCAAGGTCCTTCTTGGTCTGCTGGGTGACCTTGTAGCCAAGGTCCAGGGCGACGTCGTCGTTCATCTCCAGCGGGCCGCGCGGCATGCCGGTGGCGCGGCCGACATTGTCGATGATGGCCGGCGCAATGCCGTCCGCCAGCATCTCAAGGCCTTCCTGCACAAAGGTGCCGAAGCAGCGCGACGTGTAGAAGCCGCGGCTGTCGTTCACGACGATCGGGGTCTTCTTGATCTTCAGGACGTAGTCGATCGACTTGGCCAGAGCTTCCTGGCTGGTCTCCTCGCCCATGATGATCTCGACCAGGCCCATCTTGTCGACCGGCGAGAAGAAGTGGATGCCGATGAAGTTCTTGGGACGCACGCTGGCCTTGGCGAGGCCCGTGATCGGCAGGGTCGAGGTGTTGGAGCCGAAGATGGCGTCCTCGGCCAGCTGGGCCTCGGCCTTCTTGGTCACCTCGGCCTTGACCTCGCGGTTCTCGAACACGGCCTCGATGACGAGGTCGCTGCCCTTGACCTGGTCGTAGTCGGCGGTCGGGTGGATCAGGGCCAGGATCGCTTCACCCTTCTCCTGGGTCAGCTTGCCGCGCGAGACGGCCTTCTTGACCAGGCCTTCGGCGTAGCCCTTGCCCTTGTCGGCGGCGTCCTGCGTCTGGTCGATCAGGACGGTCTCGATGCCGGCCATGGCCTGAACGTAGGCGATGCCTGCGCCCATCATGCCGGCGCCCAGCACGGCGACCTTCTTGGCCTCCGAGGGCGGCACGTTGGCCGGACGGCCCGAACCCTTGCCCAGCTCCTGCAGGCTGAGGAACAGGGTGCGGATCATGCCCTTGGCCTGGGGCGACATCATCGTCTTCAGGAAGTAGCGGGTCTCGATGCGGATGGCCGCGTCGAACGGCACCTGCAGGCCTTCATAAACGGCCTTCAGGATGTTCAGCTGGGCCGGATAGTTGCCGTAGGTCTGCTTGCGCAGCATGGCGTTGCCCATGATGAAGACCTGGCTGCCGGTCGGGGTGTAAGGCCCGCCGCCCGGGAGCTTGAAGTCCTTCTTGTCCCACGGGGCGACCGGGTCGCCCTTGGTCTTAACCCAGGTCTTGGCGGCTTGGACGACCTGGTCGGCCGGGACGACCTCGTGCACGACCTTGTTGGCCAGGGCCTCGGCCGGCTTCATCGACTTGCCTTCCAGCAGGTACGGCGCCGCGGCCATCACGCCCATCAGGCGCGGCAGGCGTTGCGTGCCGCCGGCGCCCGGCAAGAGACCGACCTTGGCCTCGGGCAGGGCCAGCTGGATCTTCGGGTTGTCGGCGACCACGCGATAGTGGCAGGCCAGGGTGATTTCCAGACCACCGCCCATGGCTAGGCCGTTGATGGCCGCGGCGACCGGCTTGCCGCAGGTCTCCAGGGCGCGGAAGGCCTTGTTCAGCGCGAAGCCGGCCTCGAAGGCCGCCTTGAGGCCTTCCTCGCCGCCCGCCGCGCCACCAGCTAGGCCGCCGCTACCGCCCAGTTCGCCCAGGTCTGCGCCGGCGCAAAAGCCGGTCGCCTTGCCCGAGGTGATGACCGCGCCCTTGATGGCCGCGTCCGACTTGATGGTCTCGACCACCTCGCCGACTTCCTTGATGACCGAAGCGGTCAGGGTGTTCATCGAGCGGCCGGGCACATCGAAGGTGACCAGGGCCACGCCGTCGGAATCGACCTCGATCTTGAAGTTTTCCATGTTCATTCTCCATCTCCTCCCCCTCTGGGGGAGGTGGTCCGGAGGACCGGAGGGGGCGGCTCGGCCTAGGCCCAGATGGCCCCCTCAGTCGCTCCGCGACAGCTCCCCCAGAGAGGGAGCATCGGGTTTCGTTAGACGCGTTCGATGACCGTGGCGGTGCCCATGCCGGCGCCGACGCACAGGGTGATCAGGGCGGTTTCCTTGTCCGAGCGTTCCAGCTCGTCGAGCATGGTCCCCAGGATCATCGCGCCGGTAGCGCCCAGCGGGTGGCCCATGGCGATGGCGCCGCCGTTCACGTTCATCTTGTCGTGCGGGATGTCCAGCGCCTGCATCATGCGCAGGACGACCGCGGCGAAAGCTTCGTTCAGCTCGTAGAGGTCGATGTCCTTGACCTCCATGCCCAGCCTCTTGAGCAGTTTCTCGGTGACCAGCGAGGGCCCCGTGAGCATGATCGAGGGCTCCGAGCCGATCGAGGCGGCGCCCTTGATGCGAGCGCGAGCCTTCAGGCCCAGGGCCTCGCCCATTTCCTTGGTGCCGATCAGGACGCCGGCGGCGCCGTCGACAATGCCCGAGCTGTTGCCGGCGTGATGGACGTGGTTGATCTTTTCGACCTGCGGGTAGCGCTGGGTGACGACGGCGTCGAAGGCCATTTCGCCCATGCCGGTGAACGACGGGTTCAGCGAGGCCAGGGTCTGCATGGTCGTATTGCCGCGCACGGTCTCGTCATGATCGAGGATGGTCAGGCCCAGCTGGTCCTTCACTCCGATCACCGACTTCTTGAAGCGGCCATCGGCCCACGAGGCCGCCGCGCGCTTCTGGCTCTCGACGGCGTAGGCGTCGACGTCGTCGCGGCTGAATCCGTACAGCGAGGCGATCAGGTCGGCAGAGACGCCTTGCGGGGCGAAATAGGTCTTGAAGGCTGACGACGGATCGGTCGGCCAGGCGCCGCCGTCGCTGCCCATCGGCACGCGGCTCATGCTCTCGACGCCGCCGCCGATCGCCAGCTGCGCCTCGCCCGAGGCCACCTTGGCCGCGGCCATGTTCACCGCTTCCAGGCCCGAGGCGCAGAAGCGGTTGATCTGCACGCCGGCGACGCTCTCGGCGTAGTCGGCGGTCAGGACGGCGGTGCGGGCGATGTCGCTGCCTTGTTCGCCGACGGGCGCGACGCAGCCCAGGACGACGTCGTCGACCTTGGAGGTGTCCAGGTTATTGCGGTCGCGGAGGGCTTCCAGCACCTGACTGGCGAGCGACAGGGCGGTGATCTCGTGCAGAGACCCGTCCTTCTTGCCCTTGCCGCGCGGCGTGCGCACGGCGTCGAAGATGTAAGCGTCAGCCATTCGATGGCTCCTTCCTGCATAAATCCGTCCCGCTGGGGGATGGTTCGTTAACCAAAAATGCGTCTGATTCCGCGAGTTCGGAGGTCATGACGATGATGGAAGTTGAGTGCGCGGCGGAGTCGTCCCTGGACCACCCGGTGGTCGAGAACTTCATCGGGCGCGGCTACCATGTGTTCGACGGCGGTGTGGATCCGGCGGCGGCCAGCGCGCTGCTGGCCAAGATCCGGGCCCTGCGCACATTCGACGCCGATCTCTTTCTCTCCGAGGCCGAATTCGACGCCAATCCGCAGTATACGGGGGTCAATCCCGCGCCCGGCCGCAACCTGCTGGAGCGGTTCGAGGACGATCTGGCCTTCGTCGAAAAGGATGAGGCCATCGTCTCGGCCGTCAGCGCCCTCCTGGGCGGCGACTACGAGATCCTGTTGAAGAAGTTGATCTGCGGCGTGCCGGCCAGCGTCGTTCCCGACTGGCTGAAGGCCCGGATCGCCGGCAATCCGGTCAACAACCTCGGCGCCTACGTCAAGGCCCCGTTCCGCGACATCACCTACTTCTACGGCATCGATTTCCACCAGGACCTGATCGACTACAAGGACCGGGAAGCCGACTTCATCACGCTCTATGTCTATCTGCACGACGTCGGCCCGCACGATGCGCCGCTGTTCCTGCTGGAGGACAGCCACAAGCTGGGCGGGACGCTGTTCCCGCACGATCTCACCAAGAACGCGACACGCGACGGCCAAGTCGGCTGGCTGTATCGCGACGGGCGCGGTCATGAAATCCAGACCCGGCAGCACCTGCTGACCGGCAAGACCGGCTACGCGGCGATGTGGCACGCCTGCACCCTGCACGGCACCCAGCCGGACGCCGCCGACAACGAGCGGCTGAGCCTGCGCTACCTGCTGGCGCGCCGGCCGGGCGCGGCGGCGCCGGGCATGGACGCGGTCAACGCGACCCTGCAGGGCCCGCTCAGTCTGGAAGCCACGCGCCAGGACCTCGACGCGCGCGGCAAGGCGCAGATCAAGGCCAACAGCGTCAACAAGGCCTAGCGCCGGGCGCACTATGGTTTCCAGTTGCCGATCGGGTACGTGCCGATGGGCTCGCACGAGAGACCGCGCGCCGAGGCCTTGGCGCGGTAGTAGACGCGCTTGCCGAACTGCGGCGGCGGCAGCGAGCAGGCCGTGAAGCCCGAGGTCGTCACTTCCAGCTTCCACTCGGCGATCTTTGACCGCAGCAGGGTCTGGCAGATGTCCTTGCCAGCCGGTGTCAGCGGCAGCTTGAAGGCGCCCGGCTGAGGACGCTTGCCGACCAGCTCGCCGGAATAGGTGAGGGGGCGGGGGCCCTGGACGGCGCGGACGCAGACCACGGCCGAGCGCTCTTCGGTCGCCGCGGCCGGGCCGGCCAGCAGCGCGATCATCGGAAGTACGATCACAGCGTCCTCGCGATCAGGAGTTTCATGATCTCGTTCGTGCCGCCGTAGATGCGCTGGATGCGGCTGTCCTTGTACATGCGCGCGATCGGGTACTCGTTCATGAAGCCGTAGCCGCCGAACAGCTGCAGGCAGCGGTCGACGATCTTATTCTCCAGGTCCGAGACCCAGTACTTGGCCATCGAGGCCGTGGCGGCGTCCAGCTTCCCGTCCAGGTGCAGGCCGATGCAGTGGTTGACGAAGACCTTGGCGACTGTCGCCTCGGTCTTGCACTCGGCCAGGACGAATTGGGTGTTCTGGAAATCGATAATCGCCTTGCCGAACGCCTGGCGATCCTTGACGTAGGCGATGGTCAGTTCAAGCGCCCGCTCGATCGTCGCCATGCCTTGCACGGCGATGTTCAGCCGCTCCTGCGGCAGCTGGCCCATCAGCTGGAAGAAGCCCTGGCCTTCGTCCGCGCCGAGCAGGTTCTCGGTCGGAACCTTCACGTCGTTGAAGAACAGCTCCGAGGTGTCCTGGGCCTCCTGGCCCAGCTTATCGAGGTTGCGGCCGCGCTCGAAGCCTTCCGCGCCGTCGGTCTCGACGATCATCAGCGACGTTCCGCGCGCGCCGGCGGTCGGGTCGGTCTTGGCCACGACGATGATCAGATTGGCGGTCTGGCCGTTGGTGATGAAGGTCTTGGAGCCGTTGATGACGTACTGGTTGCCGGCCTTCTTGGCGGTGGTCTTGATCCCTTGCAGATCAGAGCCGGCGCCGGGCTCGGTCATGGCGATGGCGCCGACCAGTTCGCCGGCAGCCAGGCGCGGCAGCCAGCGCTGCTTCTGCTGTTCCGTGCCGTAGTGGAAGATGTACGGCATCACGATCGCGTTGTGCAGGCTGGCGCCGAAGCCGTCGACGCCCTTCTTGCCCAGCTGCTCCATCAGCACGACTTCATGGCGGTAGTCGCCGCCGGCGCCGCCATATTGCTCCGGGGTGGAGAGCCCCAGCAGGCCGGCCTCTCCCGCCTTGGTCCACATGTCGCGGTCGACGCAGTGGTTCTTTCGCCATCGCGCAACAGTCGACTCAGAAGCGTGCTCGTCGAAGAACTTGCCCACCGCGTCCTCGAAGATCGCGATGTCCTCTTCGGCCATGAAGGCGGGTTTTTCGACGGCGAGCACGCTCATGATCAGAAAGCCTCCGCGGGCAGCGCCATCAGGGTCGCCGAGCCCGTCTTCAGCTTGGCCAGATGCGACGCAGCGTCAGGCAAGATGCGCTCGATGAAATAGCGGCCGGTGGTCAGCTTGGTCGTGAAGAACGGGTCCGACGAGCCGGCCGCGATCTTGGCGTTCGCCGCCTTGGCCATCAGCGCCCACATGTACGCCAGGCCCGTCAGGCCGAAGAGGTGCATGTAGTCGGTCGAGGCCGCGCCGGCGTTGTCCGGGTTCTGCAGGCCGTTCTGCATCAGCCACATGGTGCCGTCCTGCAGCTGCCCCTTCACCCCGGCCAGGGCTTCGATGAACGGCTTCAGCTCGGCGTCGGCGTCGTTCTCGCCGATGAACTGGTCGACTTCCTGGAAGAAGGTCATGACCGCGCGACCGCCCTTGGCCGCCAGCTTGCGGCCGACCAGGTCCAGGGCCTGCACGCCGTTGGTGCCCTCGTAGATCAGGGCGATCCGGCAGTCGCGCATGAACTGGCTGACCGGGAAGTGCTCGGTGAAGCCGCTGCCGCCGTGCACCTGCACCGCGTTCGAGCAGACCTGGAAGCCCTTGTCGGTCAGATAGCCTTTCAGCACCGGCGTCATCAGACCCATGTAGTCCGACGACTTCTCGCGGACGGCCGGGTCCGGGTGGACATGCGACAGGTCGCCGTGCAGGGCGGTCCAGAACAGGAAGGCGCGGCCGCCTTCGATCAGGGCCTTGCTCTCCAGCAGCATGCGGCGGACGTCCGGGTGGACGATGATCGGGTCGGCCGGACCATCGGCGTTCTTCGGGCCCGTCAGCGAGCGGCCTTGCAGGCGGTCCTTGGCGAAGGCGACGGCGGCCTGGTAGGCGGCCTCGCCCTGGGCCACGCCCTGCATGCCGACGCCGAGGCGGGCCTCGTTCATCATGACGAACATGATCTTCAGGCCGGCGTTCTCCTCGCCGATCAGATAGCCGACGGCGTCGTCGTACTGCATGACGCAGGTGGCGTTGCCGTGGATGCCCATTTTCTCTTCCAGGCCGACGCACTTGACGCCCTGGTTGCGGTCGCCGACCGAGCCGTCTTCCTTGGGGAAGAACTTCGGCACGATGAACAGGCTGATGCCCTTCACGCCGGCCGGAGCGCCCTCGATGCGGGCCAGAACCAGGTGGACGATGTTGTCCGACATGTCGTGCTCGCCGGCGCTGATCCAGATCTTCTGGCCGGTGATGCGATAGGTCCCGTCCGCCTGCGGGACGGCCTTGGTGCGCAGCAAACCCAGGTCCGTGCCGCAGTGCGGCTCGGTCAGGTTCATGGTGCCGGTCCATTCGCCGGTCACCATCTTGGGCAGATAGGTCTGCTTCTGTTCGTCCGTGCCGCCGGTGTGGATGGCCGAATAGGCGCCGTGAGCCAGGCCCGGATACATCGAGAACGCCATGTTGGCCGAGCTCGACATCTCGCTGAAGGCCAGGTTAACGACGTGCGGCAGGCCCTGGCCGCCATAGGCCGGATCCGAGCCCAGGCCGGTCCAGCCGCCTTCGCACAGCTGCTTGTAGGCGTCCTTGAAGCCCGGTGGCGTGGTGACGACGTTGGTCGCCGGATCCAGCTTGCAGCCGTTCTTGTCGCCAACCGTGTTCAGCGGCGCCAGGACCTCGCCGGTGAACTGGGCGGCGGCGTCCAGGATCTGCTCGACCACGTCGAACGGCGCGTCCGAGAAGCCGGGCAAGTCGCCGTGCTGGTCGATGTTGAGCACGTCGCGCAGGATGAAGGCGTGATCGCGAACGGGCGGCTGGTAGGTCATGAAACGGTCCTGCCAAGAAACTAGGAAGAGGGATCGGGAGAGGGGGCGGGTTGGCGACCGCCGGCGGGCGTGTTCCGAAGCCGGCGGCGCGACAGGTTTTACTTGCCCAGCATCGCTTCGGCGTGACCGTCGAGGCGGGCGCGCAGCACCTGCTCGTAGTCGGCCGCGCGCGGCAGCAGGTCGGGGCGGATCTCGGCGAGGCGCTTTTCGAGGCGGTTGCAGGCCTCGCGCAGCTCGATCAGGGCGTTGTCGATGTCCTCGCGTTGTTGCTCCAGCGCCGTGGCGCGTTCGCGGAACTTCTTCAGCGAGCGGGCCATCTGCGCGGCGCCCTCGTCGTTCTCGTCATAGAGGTCCAGCAGCTCGCGGATCTCGGTTAGGGACAGACCCACGCGCTTGCCGCGCAGAATCAGCTGCAGGCGGACGCGGTCCTTGTGAGAATAGACTCGGTTCAGGCCCTCGCGAGCCGGATTGAGCAGCCCCTTGTCCTCGTAGAAGCGCAGGGCGCGCGGCGTGGCTTTGAATTCGTTGCAGAGCTGGCGGATCGTAAAGGTCCGCTCTGGGCGTCGCAGGTCGGCCATGGGTTGAAACCTCCCGGAAAGAGGGCCTGGCTACTGCGGCCGGGCCGCTTGGTTATCGGCGATCACCCTAAACCCGATATCAGGCGAGCGTCAACGCTTACGTAAACGTCAATCTCGCGGCCGAGGATAGGTTTACTTTCCTAGGTTGAGCGGCGTATTTTCCTCGGCGAAGGCCAGACGCTCAGGAGACGCCGCGATGGCGACCCTTTCTCACGGCGAAATCTGGCGGGCGATCGACGCCCTGGCCGAACGTTTCGACATGACCCCCTCGGCCATGGCCCGAATGGCGGGCCTGGATCCGACCAGCTTCAATCGCTCCAAACGCGGTTCGAGCGAAGCCGATAGCCGCCCGCGCTGGCCCTCGACCGAGAGCCTGGCCAAGCTGTTGGAGGCGACGGGGGTCAATTTCTCGGAGTTCGCCGCCTTGACCGAGCAGGCGCCGGTGCGCGCGCCGAGGCGGCGGGGCGCGCCCCTGCTGGGTTTGGCGCAGGCGGGGCAGGACGGCTTCTTCGATGAGGCGGGCATGCCGGTCGGGGCCGGCTGGGACGAGGTCGCGGCGCCGGACCTGGGCGGCGGCCTGTTCGCCCTGGAGGTGTCGGGCGATGCGCTCGCGCCCATTTATCGCGACGGCGACCGGCTTTTGGTCTCGCCCACCGTCGAGCCTCGGCGAGGCGATCGCGTGGTGACGCGGACAACGGCCGGCGAGGTGCTGGTGCGAGAGTTGGGCCGCGTGACGGCCCGGACGGTCGAGCTCGTGGCTCTGGGCCGATCCGACGACGATCGCCTGCTGTCGCGAGACGAGGTCGCCTGGATCGCCCGGATCGTCTGGGTCAGCCAGTAGAGCCGACCCTGAACGGTCGCGTCAGGTGCGCGGGCAGTTGGCGTGCGTGTCGAGGAGCCAAGCGATCAGCGGGCCGGCCGAGGGGTCCTCGCAGGACACGTCCAGGCGATAGGACGCCCAGGTGTCGTTGTGCGCGGCCTCGACGTGCGCGTCGGGGAACTGCTGGATGATTCCGCCCAACAGAGAATCGAATTCCTGGCGGTCGGTAGGGCGAAGTGTGAACGAAGCCATTGGGCTAACCTTGATGACTAATCTTGGTTCTGATAGTCCGAGCCTAGACTCCGAAATGTGCGCAGACCCTTAATAGCGAATTCAGACTTCGTTCATTTGCGGAGACACGGTGTCGCAGGTCGCGCGGATTCACTCGTCGCGGGCAAGCTGCGCCGTGAGGTTCGCCCGGCGGAGAGCCTCGCATCCTGAGATGTGAGGCCCCTGGCGGGATCAGCCCAGCTTCTCTTCGATCAGTGCGATCGTGCGGTCGATGCCGAAGATCGCGGCGAACGAGCCGAAGCGCGGACCTTGGCTCTGGCCCAGCAGCACCTCGTACAGGGCCTGGAACCAGGCGCGCAGCGGGTCGAAGCCGTGGGTCTTGCCGACCTCGAACACTTCGTTCTGGATCAGCTCGGCGTCCTGGGTCCCGGCCGGCATGGACTTCAGCTTGGCCAGCAGGTCCAGCATCGCCGTGCGTTCCTGGTCGGTCGGGGCGCGGAAGGTCTTCGTCGGTTTGACGAAGTCTTCGTAGTAGTTGATCGCATAGCCGGCCAGGCGGTCGAGCAGCGGCTGGCTTTCCGGCGAGGCGCCGGGGATGTAGCGCGACAGGAAGCCCCAGAGGATTTCCTTGGTCGAGGCGTCGGCGGCCGAGACGAGGTTCAGCATCAGGCTGAATGACACCGGCGAGCCCTGCTCCGGCGGCTTGCCCGCGTGGATGTGCCAGACGGGGTTATCCAGCTGCTTGGCCGGCTCCTGGCGGTTGAACGCGTCCAGCTGCTGCAGGTACTCGTCGGTCGCCTTCGGAATGACGTCGAAATACAGCTTCTTGGCCGACTTGGGGCTCTGGAACATGTAGTACGACAGGCTCTCGGGCGCGCCGTATCGCAGCCAGTCCTCCATCGACAGGCCGTTGCCCTTGGACTTCGAGATCTTCTGGTTGTTCTCGTCTAGGAAGAGCTCGTAGTTGAAGCCTTCGGGAGGAACACCCCCAAGCGCCCTGCAGATCGCGCCCGAGGCCTTGACCGAGTCGATCAGGTCCTTGCCGGACATCTCGTAATCGACGCCCAGGGCGGTCCAGCGCATGGCCCAGTCGGGCTTCCACTGCATCTTCACGTGGCCGCCAGTGACCGGGACCTCGACCTTGGAGCCGTCCTCATCCTCGAAGACGATCGTGCCCTTCTCGACGTTGCGCTCCAGGGTCGGGACCTGCAGCACCTTGCCGGTGGCCGGGCTGATGGGGAGGAACGGTGAATAGGTGGCGCGGCGCTCCTCGCCGAGCGTCGGCAGCATGACCTTCTGGATGGCGTCGAAGCGCTCCAGGGCGGTCAGCAGGGTCGCGTCAAACAGGCCGCCCTTGTAGCAGTCGGTCGAGCTGACGAATTCGTACTCGAAGCCGAAGCCGTCCAGGAACGCGCGCAGGCGGGCGTTGTTGTGGGCGCCGAAGCTGTCGTGCGTGCCGAACGGGTCGCGGACGACGGTCAGCGGCTTGCCCAGATCCTCGATCAGCGGCTGCTTGTTCTCGATGTTGTCGGGAACCTTGCGCAGGCCATCCATGTCGTCGCTGAAGGCGATCAGGCGGGTCGGGATATGGTCGTCGACCAGTGCGCGGAAGGCCTGGCGCACCATGGTCGTGCGCGCCACCTCCCCGAACGTGCCCAGGTGCGGCAGGCCCGATGGCCCATAGCCGGTCTCGAAGATCACGGCCTTGGCCAAGGCCGGATAGGCCTTCACCGCCTCGTCCGCCTTGCCGGCGTCGATCAGGGCCTTGGCGGCCTCCTGGTCGGCGCGGTCGGGGAGACGCACGCGCAGGACGCGGGCGATGGTGGCGCGCGCCTGCTCGAACGGCCAGGAGCGAGCTTCGCGGGCGAGGGGGGAGAGGCCTTCAAACATGCGCGGGCGTATAAACGCTGCGCAGGCAAAGGGCTAGGTCTCCTGGCTAGCCCTTGAGCGCCCCGGCCACGACTTCGCGCGCCTCGGCCTGGACCTGTTTCAGGTGGTCCGGGCCCAGGAAGGATTCCGCATAGACCTTATAGACGTCCTCGGTGCCGGAGGGACGGGCGGCGAACCAGGCGTTTTCGGTGCAGACCTTGAGGCCGCCGATCGACTCGCCATTGCCGGGGGCGTTGGTGAGGATGGCGGTGATCGGCTCGCCGGCCAGGGTCTTGGCGCTGACATCGCTGGGGCTGAGCTTGGACAGGCGCGCCTTCTCCTCGCGGCTGGCCGGGGCGTCGACGCGGGCATAGGCCGGGGCGCCGTACTTTTCCGTCAGGTCGCCGTAGAGCTGGCTGGCGCTCTTGCCAGTCTTGGCTTGGATTTCGGCGGCCAGCAGAGCCAACTGCAGGCCGTCCTTGTCGGTGGTCCACACCGAGCCGTCGTGCCGCAGGAAGGCCGCGCCGGCCGACTCCTCGCCACCGAAGCCGACCGAACCCTCCAGCAGGCCGGGCACGAAATACTTGAAGCCGACCGGCACCTCGAGCAGGCGGCGGCCCAGGCCCGCGACCACGCGATCGATCATCGAGGACGAGACCAGGGTCTTGCCGACCGCGACGTTCGCGCCCCAGGCCGGACGATGGGTGAACAGGTACGAGATGGCTGCGGCCAGGTAGTGGTTGGGGTTCATCAGCCCGCCATCGGGCGTGACGATGCCGTGGCGGTCGGCGTCGGCGTCGTTGCCGGTCGCCACGTCGTAAGCCGCGCCGCCTTGCATGATCTGGATAAGGTTGGCCATGGCGCTGGCCGACGAACAGTCCATGCGGATCTTGCCGTCGGTGTCGAGCGGCATGAACGCCCAGCGCGGATCGACGGCGTCGTTGACCACGGTCAGGTTCAGTTTGTGGCGTTCGGCGATCGCGCCCCAATAGGCCACGGCCGCGCCGCCCAGCGGGTCGGCGCCGATGCGCACGCCGGCCGCGCGGATCGCTTCCAGATCGATGACGCTGGGCAGGTCGTCGACATAGCGAGCCAGGAAGTCATAGCGGCCGGCGACCTTGAAGGCCTCATCGAAGCTCACGCGCTTCACGCCCGCCAGGCCCGCGGCCAGAAGGTCGTTGGCGCGGGCGGCGATGGCCGAGGTCGCGCCGCTGTCGGCGGGGCCGCCGCTGGGGGGATTGTACTTGATGCCGCCGTCGCGCGGCGGATTGTGCGAAGGCGTCAGCAGCAGACCGTCGGCCTGGGCCGCGTGCTGGCCGTTGTGGGTCAGGATGGCGTGCGAGACCGCTGGTGTCGGCGTGTAGCCGTTCTGGGCGTCGATCAAGGGGGTGACGCCGTTGCCGGCCAGCACTTCCAGCACCGAACGCCAGGCGGGCTCGGACAGGCCATGGGTGTCGCGGCCGACGAAGATCGGGCCGGTTACGCCTTGGCTGGCGCGGTATTCCGCCACGGCTTGGGTGACGGCCAGAATGTGGTTTTCGTTGAAACCGCCGTCCAGGCTGGAGCCCCGATGGCCGGAGGTGCCGAACACGACCTTCTGGGCGGGGTTCGTAACGTCCGGCGCGATCTCGAAATAGGCGCGGGTCAATGCGTCCAGGTCGATCAGATCTTCAGCAAGAGCGTGTTGGCCGGCGCGACTATGCATCAAGACACCTGGTGATTTTCGAGACTGACGCTAACGACCTTTCCCCTAGTAAAGTTCAGCGGTGATTTCACGTGCTATCTCCGGCTTTGTGACGCCTGCGGCTGATGTCGCGCGAATTTTGTCGAGCAACCTGCGGCTGATAGGCGCGGGTGACGTCTAGTCGACAGTACGGCGTGGAATGTTCGCCCAAAGTTTGTAACCTGGGGGCGAACGGGGCGGCGACTGGACGCGAAAGGCGAGCGAAAATGACGTACGAGACCACGGAAGGACGCCGCTCCAGCGCGGTCGACACCCACGTCGGCAGCAGAGTTCGCATGCGCCGAAAGTTACTCGGCGTCAGTCAGGATCAGTTGGCCGACAGCCTGGGACTGACGTTCCAGCAGGTTCAGAAATACGAGCGTGGCGCCAATCGCATCAGCGCCAGCAAGCTGTTCCGGATCGCCGAAATTCTGAGCGTCGAGGTCTCCTACTTCTTCGACGGTCTGCCGGATCCTATCGAGGGCGTGGGGACGGACAGCACCATGTCGCATGTTCACGATGTCATGCATGCTTTCCTGCAGACGTCGGAAGGCGTGGAGCTGGCCGAGATCTTCCCGCGCATCGCCAGTGGCCGGGTGCGGCGACAGATCCTGGATCTGGTGCGCACGATGGCGGCCGAAGAAGACAAGTGATCTTCGGCCGCAAGCGTGACCGCTAGAACGCCTCGCTGAGGATCGTCCCGTCCAGCAGCAGGGCGGCGCGCTTCAAGCCGCTGGACGCGAAGGGCATGGCGACATGACCGTCGCGGTCGATGGACACCAGGCCGCCATGGCCGCCCAGCTCGGCGACGCCCTGGATGGCGGCGCGGGCGGCCGCCTCCAGGGACTGACCGCCAAATCGCACGCGGTGAGCGATCTGGGCGGCGACGGCGGTGCGGATGAAGTACTCGCCCTGGCCGGTGCACGAGACCGCCGCGTGGCCGTCGGCCCAGACCCCGGCGCCGATGATGGGGGAATCGCCGACCCGTCCTGGCCGTTTTCCGAACACGCCGGCTGTCGAGGTGGCGGCGGCCAGACGACCCTCGGCGTCGCGGACCACGCAGCCGACCGTGCCCGTGGGCAGGGCGTCCGGCGGATGGTTATCCTCGAAGGCGCCGGCATGGGTGAACCAGGTCCCGGGAGTCTCGACCCGCTCCAGCCCCTGTTCGCTGGCGAAGTCCATCGCGCCCTGGCCGGCCAGCATCACGTGGGGCGTATGCTCCATCACCGCGCGCGCGGCCAGGACCGGGCTCTTGAAGCCTTGCAACGCGGCGACGGATCCGGCGCGCAAGGTCGTTCCGTCCATCAGGCTGGCGTCTAGCTCGTAAGCGCCGTCGGCGTTGGGCGAGGCGCCTTTGCCGGCGATATAGAGGCCGCTGGCTTCGAGCTCAACCACCGTCTCGACGGCGACGTCCAGGGCGTTGGCTCCGGCGGCCAAGCGGTCGCGGGCGACCTCGACCAAACCGCGCATGTGGGCGATCTCGACCCGATAGTCATGCCCGGGCTTGGCGCCCGCGCCGCCGTGCAGGGCTAGGCTAAAACGTTTGTTTGACATTCTGCTTCCTTGGCCGCGCGACCCGCGCTAGCGTCGGCCTTGATTAAAGACAAAACCCGGGAGAGGCGAGATGAAGGCGGTGCTCAGCAAGGCGGTCGGCGGTCCCGAGACCCTGGTGCTGGAGGAGCTGCCCGATCCGGTCGCGGGCGCAGGGCAGGTGCTGATCGATGTCAGGGCCTGCGGGGTCAACTATCCCGATGTCTTGATCATCGAAGACAAGTACCAGTTCAAGCCGCCGCGCCCGTTCGCGCCGGGCGGCGAGGTGTCGGGCGTGATCTCGGCGGTCGGCGAAGGCGTCACCCGCTTCAAGGTCGGCGACCGCGTTCTGGCCTCGACGGGCTGGGGCGGCTACGCCGAGAAGTTGGCTCTCGAAGAGCAGCGCTGTACGCCCATTCCTGACAACATGCCCTTCGATGAGGCGGCGGCCTTCGTCCTCACCTATGGCACGTCCTATTACGCCCTGAAGGACCGTGGACATGTGAAGGCTGGCGAAACCCTGCTCGTTTTGGGGGCGGCCGGCGGGGTCGGACTCGCCGCCGTTGAACTTGGAAAGGCTTTAGGCCTGCGCGTTATCGCCGCAGCCTCCAGCCAGGAAAAGGTCGATCTGGCCATCCGGCACGGCGCCGACAGCGGCGTGGTTTATCCGCGTGGACCGTTCGACAAGGACGGTCAGAAGGCTCTGGCCGACCTGATCAAGAGCGCTTGCGGGCCGAACGGTTGGGACGTCGCCTATGACGCCGTGGGCGGCGACTATTCGGAGGCGACGATCCGCGCGGCGGGTTGGAACGGGCGCTTTCTGGTCATCGGCTTCCCATCGGGAATCCCGAAAATTCCTTTGAATCTCACGCTCTTGAAGTCGTGCGACATCGTCGGCGTGTTCTGGGGCGCGGCCGTGGCGCGCGATCCTGAAGGGCATGCTCAGAACCTCCGTGAGCTGATGAATCTGTATGCCGCGGGCAAGATCCGGCCGTATGTGTCGGAACGCTTCCCGCTGGCCCGCGCCGGCGAGGCGATCGCTCACCTTTCCAGCCGCAAGGCGATGGGCAAGGTCGTGATCACGGTTGACTAGAATGGTTAGCGACCAGCGTGGTTAAATCTCGCTAAGTATGCTTTTTAGCAAAAGAAATAGGACATTTCCGCAGAGTGCCTCCGACACTAGGAGACTCTGCGGCGATGTCCGTCCCCCAAGAGCAGAGCGGCGCATACGAAGCGACGCCAATCGTCCCCCGCCGTCCCTTCCGCCTGACACGGCGGCCGGAAGAACGGGTGCAGGTGCTGGGCGGAACGATGGACCTCGTGCGTCCCGAGGAAGTGTTCCACTTCGTCACGGGCAAGCTGGACGCGCGCCAGAGCGCGATCGTCGCCAATCACAATCTGCATAGCCTGTACCTGATCGGTAAGGATCACCAGATTGGCGAGTTCTACCGGGAGGCCGACCTGGTCGAGGTCGACTCGGTGCCGCTGATCTTCTGGGCGCGTCTTGTGGGCCGCGCCAGCCGCCGCTTCCACCGCTGCACCTATCTGGACTGGCGCGACGACTTCTGGACCCTGGCGGCTGAGAAGAACTGGAAGGTCTTCTTCGTCGGAGGCGCGCCGGGCGTGGCCGAGCAGGCCATCGCCCGCATCAAGCAGGAATGGCCGACCGTTACGGTCGCCAGCCACCACGGCTATTTCGACGTCACCCCGGGCTCGGCCGAGAACACGGCGGTCGTCGACAAGATCCGCGACTTCGCGCCGGACATCGTCCTGGTCGGCATGGGCATGCCGCGCCAGGAGGTCTGGACGCTGGAAAACCACAAGGCTTACGGCCCGGCGGTGACCTTCACCGTCGGCGGGGCCTTCGACTACGAAGCCGGCGTCCAGAAGCCAGCCCCGCGCTGGATGGGACCGATGGGCATGGAATGGCTCTTCCGGCTGATAAACGACCCGCAACGCCTCTTCTCCCGCTACTGCGTGGAGCCGTGGTCGTTGATCGGGCCGGCCTGTCGGGACGTGACAAGGGCGCTGTCACGTCGTCTGACGGAAGGCGACCAACGGGCGGCGGAAGCCGCGCGCTGGGAGCAGATGCGCGCGCGAAACGAAGCGGCGCGCTAGAATGACTGTCCGAATGGGGGCCGCGTGCGGCGAGATCGCGAGGTTCGCGATCTGCAATAGGGGGCTGGGGGGCCGATGAGCCTGGATATCCGTGTGATGACGCTGGAGGCCAATGAGCGCTCCGGCTTTGCGCACCGCGCCGTGGCCGGCGTGGGGCTTGTCGGCCTGGGCCTCGCCTGGGCGGCGCTGCTGCTGCCGTGCATGTTGTGGCTGGCGGTCAGCCATGTGGGACGCGCGCTGCAGCCGCTGACCCGCCGTCCGGCCTGATCGACGATGCGCTGGCGCGAGGCGCGGAAACCTCTAGCCAACATCTGTTTGCTCCGCGAATATGATCATTGATCACTGACCCGCGAAGAGGTCGGCGACGCGGAGGAAAATGATGGTCGGACGTCTGGACGGCAAGGTCGCCGTCGTCACCGGCGGCTGCTCTGGCATCGGCCTGGGCGCGGTCGAACTGTTCGTGGCCGAAGGGGCGCGCGTGATCGCCGCCGACTTGCAGGCCGAGAAGGGCGAGATGCTGGAAAAGCGTTTCCCCGACAAGGTCTGTTTCTCACGCTGCGACGTCACCTCGGACGATGACCTGGCCAAGACCATGGCCCTGGCCGAAAGCGCGTTCGGCGGCCTCGACATCCTGTTCAACAACGCCGGTCATGGCGGTACGCCCGCCGCGGTCGGAGAAATGACGGCTGACGGCTGGGACAAGACCTTCGCCCTGCTGGTGCGGGGTCCGGCCATGGGCATGAAGCACGCCCTGCCGCTGCTGTTGAAGCGCGGCGGCGGCTCGATCATCAATACCGCCTCGATCGCCGGCCTACAGGCGGGGTTCGGCCCACTGGCCTATTCGTCGGCCAAGGCGGCGGTGATCCACATGAGCCGCTGCGCGGCGGCCGAGCTGTCGCCGCTGAAGATCCGGGTCAACGCCATCTGCCCGGGGCTGATCGCCACCTCGATCTTCGGCGCCTCGATGGGGCTGCCGCGCGAGGTCGCCGACCAGATGGCCGCCCAGATCGCCTCGATCGGCCCAAAGATCCAGCCCATCCCCAAGTCCGGCCTGCCCGAGGACATCGCCGCCGCGGCGCTCTACCTGGCCAGCGACGACTCGCGCTTCGTGACCGGCACGCACATCGTCGTCGACGGCGGCATCACGGTGGGACCGCGCAGCGCCTGGGACAAGAACACGCCCTCGCCGATCCTGGCGGCCATGGGCATCACCCCCGAACAGGCCGAGCAGATGCGCGCCCAGCTGATCGCCTCCGGCGCGGGCGGGTGACCCTGACGCCCAACCTGCGCGGCGCGCTGTGGATGCTGGCCTCGGCGGTCGGCTTTACGGCGATGACCACCCTGATCAAGTTCCTGGGCCCTGGCTATCCGGCCGCCCTGCAGACCTTCTACCGCCAGCTGGCGGGCGTCATCGTGCTGCTGCCGCTGATGGCGAGGGACTGGCGCGGCGCGTTTCGGACGACCCGGCCGGGGATCCTGATCTTCCGGTCCAGCGCCGGGGTTCTGGCGCTGATCATGGGCTTCTACGCCTATCAGAAGCTGCCCCTGGCCGACGCCAACGCCTTGTCGTTCACCCGGACCCTGTGGCTGGTTCCGCTGGCCGCCTTCGTGCTGCGCGAGCCGATCGGGCCGCTGCGGATCGGCGCGGCGCTGGTCGGGTTCGTGGGCGTGTTGATCATGCTGCGGCCGGGCGCAGGCGGGGCGGACGCATGGATCGGCTGGCCGCAAGCCTGCGCCCTGATCTCGGCCTTGCTGTTCGCCCTGACCATCACCGGCATGAAGGTGATGACCCGCGACCACAGCCCCTTCGTCCTGCTGGTCTACGCCGCGGTGCTGGGCCTGGTCTTTGCGATTCCGCCGGCGCTGTTCGTCTGGAGGTGGCCAACCTGGCCGGACCTGGGTCTGCTCGCGGCCATGGGCGTCATCGGCACCCTGACCCAGGGCGCCTACATCAAGGGCATGGAGGCCGGCGAGGCGGCGGTCATGGCGCCGATCGACTACACGCGGCTGGTGTTCGCCGTGGGCGCGGGCTTCCTGCTATTCCACGAGACCCCGCATCGGGCGACCCTGATCGGCGCGGCGATCGTGGTGGTCTCGACGCTGTTCATCTCGTGGCGCGAGCACCAGGCGGCTCGGCAGACGGCGGTTCAGCCCGCGTAGCCTCGCCGCCACGTCACGAACCGTTGAAGGCCCTCGGCCAGCTTGACCTTGGGCTTGTAAGCGCACAGGGCGTGCAGCTTGTCGATATTGGCGAAAGTGGCCGGCACATCGCCGGGCTGCATGGGCAGGAAGACCTTCTGGGCCTCGATCCCGAGAGCGGCCTCGAGCGACGATATCATCTCCATCAGCCCGACGGGATCGTTGTCGCCGATGTTATAGACCTCATGCGCGCCCTGCGCCGGCGGATGGTCCAGGACGCCCAGGACGCCATCGACGATGTCGTCGATATAGGTGAAGTCGCGGGCCATCCTGCCTTCGCCGTAGACCTCGATCGCTTCTCCCTTCAGCATCTTCTCGGTGAAGCTGTAGTAGGCCATGTCCGGCCGTCCCCAAGGGCCGTAGACCGTGAAGAACCGCAGGCCTGACTGTGGGAAGCCGTACAGCGCCGCATAGCTCTGGCTCAGCATTTCGCACGAGCGCTTGGTGGCGGCGTACAGCGACACCGGCTCGTTGGCGGGATCGGTCTCGCGGAAGCCGTCGCCATTGAGCGGCCGGTCGCCATAGACGCTGGAAGACGAGGCATAGACCAGATGCTCGACGCCGGCGTGGCGGCAGGCTTCCAGGACCGAGAGGTGGCCAGCCAGGTTGCTGCGCTCGTACGCGAACGGGTTCTCGATCGAATAGCGCACCCCGGCCTGGGCGGCCAGGTGGATGACCCGCTTGGCGCCGGAGGTCCTGACGAGTTCGGCGAAGGCTTCGGGCTCGGCGATGTCCATCCGGACCATCCGAAAGCCATCGCGGCCTTCCAGCCGCGCGGCGCGAGCGTCCTTCAGGGCCGGATCGTAATAGGCGTTGAAGACGTCGACCCCGATCACCGCCTCGCCGCGATCCAGCAGGCGTTCGGCCGCGTGCATGCCGATGAAGCCCGCCGCGCCCGTGACGATGACCGGAGCCGCCATGTCTCAGCCCCGCCCGATCGAGGCGTAGGTGAAGCCGTGGCGCACCATTTCAGCCGGCTTGTAGACGTTGCGCAGGTCGACGACGATCGGCGAGGTCATCAGCAGCTTCAGGCGGTCCAGATCCAGAGCCCGGAACTGGTCCCACTCGGTGATGATCACCAGGGCGTCGGCGCCCTCGGCGGCCTCGTAGGCGCCGGACTTGAACTCGACGTCCTTGAGCAGGTGGGCGGCTTCCTTGGCGCCTTCCGGATCGAAGGCCTGGACCTTGGCGCCCAGGGCCTGCAGGGCCGGGACGATGTCGAGGCTGGGGGCGTCGCGCATGTCATCGGTGTTGGGCTTGAAGGTCAGGCCCAGCACGCCGATCGTCTTGCCCGACAGGTCGTCGGCGCCGATGGCCTTGGCGACCTTGCCGGCCATGGCCTTCTTGCGTGCATCGTTAACCTCGACCGTGGTCTCGATCAGCCGGGTCGGCGCGCCATAGTCCTGGGCGGTCTTGACCAGGGCAATGGTGTCCTTGGGGAAGCAGCTGCCGCCATAGCCGGGGCCGGCGTTCAGGAACTTGCCGCCAATGCGCTTGTCGAGACCGATGCCCTTGGCGACCTGCTGGACGTCGGCGCCGACGGCTTCGCATAGATCGGCCATCTCATTGATGAAGGTGATCTTCATCGCCAGGAAGGCGTTGGCGGCGTACTTGATCAGCTCGCTGGTGCGGCGGCCGGTGAAGACGATCGGGGTCTCGTTCAGGGACAGCGGACGATAGAGGTCGCGCATCACCGCCTGGCCGCGCTCGTCGTCGGTGCCGACCACCACGCGGTCAGGACGCTTGAAGTCCTCGATCGCCGCGCCCTCGCGCAGGAATTCGGGGTTCGACACGACAGCGAACTGGGCGTTCGGATTGACCCGCTTGATGATCGCCTCGACCTCGTCGCCGGTGCCGACCGGAACGGTCGATTTGGTGACCACCACGGTGAAGCCGTCGATCAGGCCGGCGATCTCCTCGGCCGCGGCGTAGACGTAGCTGAGGTCGGCATGGCCGTCGCCGCGGCGCGTGGGCGTGCCGACGGCGATGAACACCGCGTCGGCGTTCTTAATCGCTTCGGCGCCTTCCAGGGTGAAGAACAGCCGGCCTTCGCGGACGTTGCGCGCCACCAGATCGTCCAAGCCCGGCTCGAAGATCGGGATCTCGCCCTTCTCCAGCCGCTCGATCTTGCTCGGATCCTTGTCGATGCACGTCACCACGTGGCCGAAGTCGGCGAAGCACGCCCCCGACACCAGGCCCACATATCCCGTGCCAATCATCGCTACGCGCATTGAAGCATTCCGATCCGAAATGAGCGCCGCGGGGAGCGACGCTTCCGCCTAATCCGTCAATCGCGGCGTCGAGGCAAGCCGCGCGCTCAAAACGCTGAAGCTCGCAACAGGTTGATGACTGCGTAGTTTGGCTTTCAAGCCGGCGCCAAAGTCGCTAGCGAGAGCCGATCGTCTCCCGTGGATCGCTGATGCAAACCGTTCTGGTCACCGGCGGCGCCGGCTATGTCGGCTCGCACACCTGCCTGGCCCTGGCCCAGGCGGGCTTTCGTCCCGTGGTGTTCGACGACCTGTCGAATGGTCACCGGGAGCATGTCCTGTGGGGCCCGCTGGAGGTCGGCGACGTCCGCGACGCTGGTCGACTGGACGCCGTCTTCGCCGCCCACCAGCCTGTGGCCGTCCTGCATTTCGCGGCCCGGATCGAGGTCGGGGAGTCGGTCAAGAACCCTGGCGCATTCTTCGACGTCAATGTCGGCGGCGCCATAGCCCTGATCGAGGCGGCGCGACGGGCCGGGGTCAACGGCCTGGTCTTCTCCTCGACCTGCGCCACCTTCGGCGACCCGGTCCGGTTGCCGATGGCCGAGACCCATCCGCAGGCGCCGCTCAACCCCTATGGCCGTAGCAAGCTGATGGTCGAACAAGCCCTAGCCGACTATGACCGCTATGTCGGCTTCCGCAGTACGGTGATGCGCTATTTCAACGCCGCCGGGGCCGATTTCGAAGGCCGCATCGGCGAGTGGCATGAGCCGGAGACCCACGCCATTCCTCTGGCGATCCAGGTGGCCTTGGGTCAGCGGCCGCACTTCACGATCTTCGGCGAGGACTATGGCACCCGAGATGGCACGGCCGAGCGCGACTATGTCCACGTGCTGGACCTAGCCGACGCCCACGTTCTCGCCGTGCGGCGGCTTCTGGCGGGCGCGTCTTCGGACTCCTACAATCTTGGCGCCGGCGCGGGGACGACGGTGCGCGAGCTGGTCGACGGCGTCGCTCGCGTGGCGGGGGCGCCGCTCGCGGTGCGGGTTGCGCCGCGTCGGGAGGGCGACGCCCCGGCCCTGGTCGCCGACAACGCCAAGGCCCGAGAAAAACTAGGTTGGCGGCCGTCGCGCGATCTCGACGCCATACTGTCCAGCGCCTGGCGCTGGCATAGCGCTCTATCCGCGGGCGGCTAGTTCTGAATTGCGCAGGGAAGAATATACCGACGATTCCGCTCAGTGCGCCTGGCGTTATGTCGCGATCGCCGGAAGTGAAACGGATTATTTGCAACTCCCGCTGTAGCTCTGAGGGGATGTGACCCTTGGGGGGCGTGCGTGCTCAAGTTCCTGACCTGCCTGACGACGCAGCATGATCTGCGCCTGGTGCTTGTCGCCGGCCTCGTCTGCATCGCGGGCTGCTTCACCACGTTCCGCCTGTATTCGCGGATGCGAGGCGCTCGCGGCGTCGTGCGCGCCGCCTGGCTGCTGCTGACGGGCCTGGTGGCCGGCTCCAGCGTTTGGGCCACCCACTTCATCGCCATGGTCGCCTATACGCCGGGCCTGAAGACCGGCTACAGCCCCACCGGCACCCTGATGTCGCTGATGATCGCGGCCCTCTTCATGGCCAGCGGCTTCGCCGTCGCCTCGGCCCAGCGCTCGACGACCAACGACTTCGCCGGCGGGGTCTTGCTGGGCCTGGGCGTGGCGGCCATGCACTATACCGGCATGTCGGCCTTCGTGACCCAGGGCCAGCTGGTCTGGGAGCACGCCACTGTCGGTCTCTCGGCTCTCCTGGGCGTGGCCGGCGCCACGGCCGCTCTGGTGGTCGCCGGCGCCGCCCGCACCATGCAGCGCCAGGCGATGGGCGGCGGCCTGCTGTGCCTGGGCATCGTGGCCCTGCACTTCACCGGCATGTCGGCGATCACCATCGTCCCCGACGCCACGGTCGCCGTGCCCGAGCAGCTGCTGTCGGGCGCCATGCTGACCTTGGCGGTGGTCTCGATCACCAGCATGATCATCCTGGGCGGCCTGGGCGCCGTCGCCATCGAATCCCAGACCTCGCGTTCGGCGCTCGAGCGCATCCGCCGCCTGGCCAACGCCGCCTATGAAGGCCTGGTCGTTGTCCAGTCGGGCAAGATCAACGACGCCAACGCCGCCTTCTGCGAACTGGCCGGCGCGCCGCTGTCAGAACTGGTCGGCCGTCCGCTCTTCGGGGCCATCCTGACCTTCGACGACAAGGTGTCTGCCTACGAGGGCGTGCGCCGCGAAGGCAAGATCCAGCCCGTCGCCGGCGGCCGCGAAATCCCCGTCGAGGTGTTCCAGCGCCTGATGGACGATGGCGCGCGCATCGAGACGACGGGCCTGACCGTCCTGGCCGTCCGCGACCTGCGCGAGCGTCGCGCGGCCGAGGAGAAGATCCGCTACCTGGCCGAACACGACGGCCTGACCGGCCTGCCGAACCGCAATTCGCTGCAAACCCGCTTGGCCGCCGCCGTGGAGCGCGTCGAGGCTTCGGGCGAGAGCCTGTCGGTGATCTGCATCGATCTGGACCATTTCAAGGAAGCGAACGACCAGCATGGCCACCTGGCCGGCGACGCCATCCTGGTCGAGACCGCCCGCCGCCTGCAGTCGGCTGTGCAGGCCCCATCCTTCGCCGCGCGCCTGGGCGGCGACGAGTTCATCGTCGTACAGGTGGCCGGCGGCGACCAGCCGACCGCGGCCGCCGAGCTGTCGGGCCGCCTGATCGATATGCTGTCGGTTCCTGTTCTTTACGAGGGCCAGGAACTGGCCCTGGGCGCCAGCCTGGGCGTCAGCCTCTATCCCGACGACGGCCGCACGGCCGAGGCCCTGATGGCCAATGCCGACATGGCCCTGTACCGCGCCAAGGAAAGCGGCCGTGGCGTTTATCGCTTCTTCAAGCGCGAGATGGACGACAGCATCCGCGAGCGCCGCAACCTGGCCCGCGACCTGCGTCAGGGCATCGCCGACGAGGAGCTGGTGGTTCACTACCAGCCGCTGGCTCGCGCCGCCGACGGCGAAGTCTGCGGCTTCGAGGCCCTGGTTCGCTGGCGGCACCCGACGCGCGGCATGATCCCGCCCTTGGACTTCATCCCGGTGGCCGAGGAGAACGGTCTGATTGGGCCTTTGGGCGACTGGGTGCTGCGCCGCGCCTGCGCCGACGCCGTTTCTTGGGAGAAGCCGCTGCGCATCGCGGTGAACTTGTCGCCGATCCAGCTGCACAATCCGGCGCTTCCCAGCTTGGTGCATGAGGTGCTGATCACCACCGGCCTGTCGCCGTCGCGCCTGGAGCTCGAGATCACGGAAAGCGCCCTGTTCAAGGACTATCAACGGGCGCTGGACAATCTGCGCCGGCTGAAGGCGCTGGGCGTGCGGATCGCCATGGACGACTTCGGCACCGGCTTCTCGTCGCTGTCGACCCTGCAGTCGTTCCCGTTCGACAAGATCAAGATCGACAAGAGCTTCGTCGAGAACATCCATCGCCACGATCGCGCGACCGTCATCGTGCGCGCCGTTCTGGGCCTGGGCCGCAGCCTGGAGATCCCGGTGGTGGCCGAGGGCGTCGAGACCGAGGAACAGATCGTCTTCCTGCGCGGCGAGAACTGCACCGAGCTGCAAGGCTACGCCATCGGCCGTCCGGCTCCGGTCGACGCCCTGACGGCTTGGACCGTGGCCAGCGCCGTGGCGGCGCCGGCCGAACCGCGTCGCAAGGCCAAGCGTTCAGCCTGATCGCGGTTCCGGCGCGGAACCGATTGCGCGGGACCGGAACTCCGTATTCCATGACACGTTAGGCGGTAGCCAAGCGGAGCCTTAGGGCTGCGCTGGGTGTCGGTAGGCGGGGATGTGGCGAGCGTGCTGGGACGGACGGCGATCAGGTTCGTGACGGCGGCCGACCGGCGGGAGCTGCGCTACGGACTGGCCGTGGTGGCGGTGCTGGTGGCTCTGGCCGCTCGGATCGCCGCCGTGCTGGTCAGCGGCGTCCCGATGAACTTTCCCACCTTCTTCGTCGCCGTGCTGGTGGCCGCCATGGTCGGCGGTCTCGGGCCAGGCCTGTTGGCGCTGGCCTTGAGCGCCGGCATCGCCTGGCGCTTCTGGATGTCAGCCGACGGCGCATGGGGGCTGCACACGCGAGAGAGCGTGCAGTTGACCATGTTCGTGCTGTGCGGCGGCCTGATCGTCGTGCTGGTCGAGGCCATGCGGCTGGCCGTGCGTTCGGGCCTCGCCGCTCAGGATCGTTTCCGCACCGCCCAGGAGCTGTCGCTGGACGCCTTCGTGATCCTGGAGCCCGTGCGCGAACGCGGCAAGGTCGTCGACTTCCGCTGGACCTACGCCAATCCTGTGGCCGACTCGATGCGGCCCGCGGGGATCTCGACCCTGCTGGGCCGGCGGATGACGGATGTGTTTCCGAACGAGACCGGGGTCGACATGCTGCAGCGGATGAAGCGGCTGCTGGAGGCAGGCGGACCCGACGATCTGGACGTGCGGCGGGTGATCGACGGCGAGGAGCGCTGGATCCGGTCCAGCGGCGTTCGGCTGGGCGGAGACCTGGCGGTGACGTTCCGCGACGTGACCCAGGAGCGCCGCGCGGCGGCGGCTTTGCGCAGCAGCGAGGAGCTGTTCCGCGGCGTCGCCAACTCGGCCCCGGTGCTGATCTGGGCGACCTCGGCGCGGGGACGGGCCGACTGGTTCAACCAGGCCTGGCTGAACTTCCGGGGGCGGACGCTGGAGCAGGAACTGGGCGAGGGCTGGCTGAGCGGCGTCCATCCCGACGACCTGCAGGCCAGCCTGCGCGCGGTCGACGCGGCGACGGCCAAGCGCGAGCCGTTCAATGTCGCCTTCCGGCTCAAACGGGCTGACGGCGCCTGGCGATGGATCAACAGCGTCGGCGCGCCGCGCTTCGACGAGACCGGCGGCTACCGCGGCTATATCGGCAGCTGCTTCGACTTCACCGAGACGGTCGAAGCGCGCAAGGACCTGGAGGATCGGGTCGCCGAGCGTACCGCGGCGTTGCAGGCCAGCATGGCCGAGACCGCTCGCGCCCAGGCCGCCTTGGCCCAGGCTCAGCGGCTGGAGACCGTCGGCCGCCTGACCGGCGGGGTGGCGCACGATTTCAACAATCTGCTGACGGTGATCGTCGGCGGCCTGGACATGATCCTGCGCCGGCCCGAGGACACCGAGCGCGTGGCGCGCCTCGCCGAGGCGGCCCTGGCGGCGGGGCAGCGCGGCGAGCGCTTGACCCGACAACTGTTGGCCTTCTCGCGGAATCAGGAGCTGAAGCTGGAGGTCGTCGATATCGGCGCTCTGCTGGACCAGGCCGAGCCCCTGCTGCGGCGCGCGGTCGGCGAGGCCATGGCCCTGACGATCCGGCGGGAGGGCGGGAGCGTCCGCTCGCGCGTCGACGCGGCCCAGTTGGAGGCGGCGCTGCTGAACCTGGTGGTCAACGCTGTCGACGCGACCTCGACCGGCGGCGAGATCAGCATCGCGGTCGAACCGGCGACCCTGGCGGCCGGCCAAGTGCTGGACACCGAGCCCGGCGACTATGTCCGCGTCGCGGTCAGCGATACCGGGACAGGCATGCCGCCCGAGGTGCTGGCCCGGGTGTTCGAGCCGTTCTTCACGACCAAGGAAGTCGGCAAGGGCACGGGTCTGGGCCTGGCCCAGGTCTATGGCTTCCTGCGTCAATGTGGCGGCGGCGTCAGCATCGACAGCGTCGAGGGGCGCGGCGCCACGGTCGCGCTCTACCTGCCCGCCACGGAAGCGCCGGCTACGATCGCCGCGGCCACCGCCGCGCCACCGCCCCGCGACCGCCTGCGGGGCGTGCGGGTGCTGCTGGTCGAGGACGACGCGGCGGTGCGCGAGATCACGGACGGCCTGCTGCGCGACCTGGGCTGCGAGGTGACCACGGCCGAGAATGGCGCCTCGGCGTTGGAGGCGCTGGAGGAGGGCGTGGCGTTCGACCTGTTGATGTCCGACATCGTCATGCCGGGCGGCGTCAGCGGGGTGGACCTGGCGCGCTCGGCCTCGACCCACCGGCCGGACATGGCGGTGCTGCTGACCACCGGCTATGCCGGCGACCGCATGGATGTCGCGCCGACCGACCTGCCGTGGCCGATCCTGCGCAAGCCGTTCCAGGTGGACCAACTGGCCAAGGTCGCCTCGGCGTTGCTGGCCGGCCGTGAAGGGACTCCTAAAAAGAAGCCCCGCAAGCGCGGCGCTACCGCCGCCGCCGGCTCGTAGAACCGCCGAGCAACCCGCCCAGCAGGCCGCGCATCAACTCGCGCCCGGCGGTCGAGGCGACGGTCCGGACCAGGGTCGTGGCGAAGGCCTCGGTCATGGTCTGGCGGCTGGAGGCGCGAGGACGGGCGGCGCGGGCCGCGGCGGCTTCCTCGCGTTCGCGGACCTTGGCCTCGGCGGCCTCGCGCTTGTCCTCCTCGGCCTGCTCGCGGGCGGCGTCGGCCTGGCGCTGGGCCTGCTGGGCGCGGCCTTGCAGAATCTCGTAGGCGGAGTCGCGATCGACGGTGGCGTCGTAGATCCCGGCGACCGGGCTCTTGGCCTTGAGGGCGTTGCGCTCGTCCGGCGTCAAGGGGCCCAGGCGCGAAGCCGGCGGGCGGATCAGGGTCTTCTGCACGATGCGAGGCGCCCCCTTTTCGTCCAGGGTCGAGACCAAAGCCTCGCCGACGCCGAGAGCCTGGATGGTCTCGGCGGTGTCGAAGGCGGGATTGACCCGGAACGATTGGGCGGCGGCCTTCAGGCCTTTCTGGTCGGCGGGGGTGTAGGCGCGCAGCGCGTGCTGCACGCGGGCGCCCAGCTGGCCCAGCACCGCGTCCGGAATATCGGCCGGGTTTTGGGTGACGAAATAGATGCCCACGCCCTTGGAGCGGATCAGGCGCACGACCTGCTCGATCTTCTCCAGCAGCGGCTTGGGCGCGTCGTTGAACAGCAGATGGGCCTCGTCGAAGAAGAAGACCAGCTTGGGCTTCTCCGGATCGCCTACCTCGGGCAGCACCTCGAACAGCTCCGACAGCAGCCACAGCAGGAAGGTCGAATACAGCTTCGGCGACTGGATCAGGCGGTCGGCGGCCAGCAGGTTGACGTAGCCGCGGCCGGCCGCGTCGGTGCGCATCAGGTCCGAGAGGTCCAGGGCTGGTTCGCCGAAGAAGTTCTCGGCCCCTTGCGTCTGCAGGGTCAGGAGCTTGCGCTGGATGGCGCCCACCGTGGCCGGCGCGACATTGCCGTACTGGACGCCGATTTCGTCGGCGTGATCAGCCACGTATTTCAGCGCCGCCTGCAGATCCTTCAGGTCCAGCAGCAGCAGGCCGTCCTGGTCGGCGACGTGGAAGGCGATGGTCAGCACGCCCTCCTGTACGTCGTTCAGCTCCAGCAGGCGCGAGAGCAGCAGCGGGCCCATCTCGGAGATGGTGGTGCGGATCGGATGGCCCTTCTGGCCGAACAGGTCCCAGAACATTACCGGCGGCGCGGCCGGCGACAGGGCCAGGTCCATCGACTGGGCTCGGGCCAGCATCTTCTCGTTCGGCGTCCCCGGCATGGCCACGCCGGAGAGATCGCCCTTCACGTCGGCGGCGAAGACGGGCACGCCGGCGTCCGAGAACGCCTGGGCCAGCACCTGCAGGGTGACGGTCTTGCCCGTGCCGGTCGCCCCGGCCACGACCCCGTGCCGATTCGAGCGGTCCAGCCGCTGCGTGACGGGACCTTCGCCCAGGCCGACCAGGATCTCGTCTTCGCCAATGGACAGCGACATGGGCACAAACTCCGTGAAAGCTCGTTCCAAGCCTAACCGGGGCCTTGCGTCGCGCCAATCGGCCTGGGCAATGTCGATCGCGCTCGAGGAGAAGTTTTACAAATGCCGGCCCCCGCTCCGCCCCCTGTCACCACCCGCAACGCGGTGGTGTTCCTGGCCGTCATCGCGGGGGGCGCCGCGCTGTACCTGACACAGGACATCCTGACGCCGCTGGCGCTGGCGGTGTTCCTGGCCGTGATGGTCGACAGCTTCGCCCGAGTGCTGTTGCTGCGCGTGCCCGGCTTTCCCAAGGCGGCGGCGTTGCCAGCGGCGGTGGTTCTGTCGATCCTGCTGTTCGGGATTTCCTTCTGGGTGGTGATCGACAACGGTCGCGGGTTCTTCGACCAGCTGAAGGACTACGCTCCGCGCCTGAACGGCATCATCGCCAAGGTGGCCCACGCCGTGGGCATCCGGATCGCCCCGACTCTTGACAGCCTGATCAACCAGCTCAATCCCAAGGCGTTCATCGGCCAGGCGGCGCAGTCGTTCGGCAATTTCGCCTCCAGCGCCGTGCTGGTGCTGATCTATTTCGGCTTCATCATCGCCTCGCGGCGGGGCTTCGCACGCAAGATCGTCGCGTTGTTCCCGCATCATGCCGAGCGCGAGCAGAACATGAAGCTGTTCCAGCGCATTCGCGACGGGGTGGAGCAATATCTGTGGATCCAGACGGTCACCGGCCTGATGATCGCCGTCGCCGCCTGGGTGGTGATGATGCTGGTGCGGCTGGACAACGCCTTCTTCTGGGCCTTTCTGATCTTCCTGGCCGCCTACATCCCGATCCTGGGCGGGGCGATCGGCTGCTTCCTGCCGCCGCTGTTCGCCCTGGTGCAGTTTCCGGACAGCCTGTGGCCGGCGATCATCCTGTTCGCGGCCCTGCAGGGCATTTTCTTTGTCGTCGGCAATGTCATCCTGCCGCGCATGCAGGGCGACAGCCTGAACATGGACCCGACCGTGGTGCTGCTGTCCCTCGCCGTATGGGGCGCCCTGTGGGGCGTGCCGGGCATGTTCCTGTCCACGCCCCTGACCGTGGCGGTCATGCTGATCCTGGCCCAGTTCGAGGGTTCGCGCTGGATCGCCATCCTGTTGTCCGAGGATGGCGATCCCCAGGGCGAACGGATCCTGTCAGGCAAGGGCCACGGTCCCGCCCCCGACGAGTCGCCGGCCCGGAAAACGTCGAGCCGCAAGACGTAGGTCCGAAAGAAATGCGGACGCCCCTTAAACGCCGGGCCTTGGTCCCTATCTATGCTCTGTCCGGCTCCCCCCACCCGGACAAACCGCAGACCGCGGCAGGCAAGGCCGCCGTCGTCAAAGCGGAAAACGCCCGCCTTCCCCCAGCGCGGGCCCGCGCCGCCGGCTTCCCCCCAGCCGGCGGCGTTTCCGTTTGCGCTGTCATGCGTGAAACCGGCACGAATTCTTTCATATTCCCGACTTAGCGGTTGAAGTAACGCCCTAGGGGGCTAGGTTGCGGCCAAAAATTCGCGAGGAAATCTTATGATCGGCGAAAAAAATGACCTCAAGTCCTCTGAGGCTCCGATCGGCCCGCTGTTAAGCGCGTTCGCCCAGGCGCTGGGGTCGCCTGTCGAGGCGCTGTCGCCCGCCGCGCGCGGCTTCGCCGCCCAGGCCCAGGACGACTGGTCCGCCGAAGAGCTGCCGGGCCTGGACGTCGCCGACGCCGCCCGCGCCCTCGCCGACTTCTGGCGCTTCGGCGAGAGCGCCAAGGACCTGTCCGAACCCGCCATCCGCCTGCGCCGGGCCGAAGGCGGCGAAACCCCCTCCGACCTGCTCGAGATCGTCCAGCCCGACCGGCCGTTCCTGGTCGACAGCATCATGGGCGAGGTGGCCGAGGCCGGCTTCTCGGTGCGGGCCATGTTCCACCCGGTGGCCGACTGCGGCGGCGTTCGCCGCTCGATGATCCAGATCTGGTTGGCCCCGGTCGGTGAAGACCGCGAGATCGCCCTGGTCCAGGGCGTGCGCGAGGCGCTCTCGGACGTCAGCCTGGCCGTGCAGGACTTCGAGGCGATGCGCGCCCTGATGCGCCGCACGATCGACGAGCTGAAGGGCGCCCAGACGCCGGTCTCCGCCGAGGAAAAGACCGAGGACCTTGCCTTCCTCGACTGGCTCGAGGGCGATCACTTCGTGTTCCTGGGCGCGCGTGTCTACGAATATCCCCGCACCACCGACGGCGGTTACGCCGCCGAGGAGCCGCTGTATCAGCCGGAAGGCAGCCTGGGCGTGCTGCGCGATCAGACGCGGACGGTGCTGCGCCGGAGCAGCGAGCCGGCGATCCTGTCGGCCCAGATCCGCACCCACATCGACATCGGCGACCCGATCGTGGTGGCCAAGTCGAACCTGCGCTCGCGGGTCCATCGCCGCGGCTACATGGACTATGTCGGGGTGCGTCGTTACGGTGCCGACGGCAAGGCCTCGGGCGAAGTGCGCTTCGTGGGCCTGTTCACCGCCGAGGCTTATGAGACCCCGGCCCACGAGGTGCCGCTGGTCCGTCGCAAGGTGGCCCACATCCTCTCCCGCGCCGGCAAGGACCCCGACAGCCACAACGGCAAGCGCCTGCGCAACATCCTCGAGACCTGGCCGCGCGACGAGCTGTTCCAGACCGACGAGGCGCAACTGCTGGCGACGGCTCTCGGCGTCCTGCACCTCTATGACCGGCCGCGCGTGAAGCTGTTCACCCGCCGCGACCCGTTCGACCGCTTCATCTCGGTGCTGCTGTTCGTACCGCGCGACCGCTATGACTCCGGCGTCCGCGCTCGGGCCGGCGACATCCTGGCCCAGGCTTTCCGAGGCCGGGTGTCGGCCTATTATCCCAGCTTCTCCGACGCGCCCCTGGCCCGCGTGCACTACATCCTGGGCGTCACGCCCGGCGATCATGCCGAGCCCGACATGGCCGCCGTCGAGGCCGCCATCGCCGAGACCGCCCGCACCTGGGACGACCGCTTCGAAGCCGCCGTACGCGAGGGCCAGGCGGGCCGCGTCGCCCAGATTCTGACCCGCTACGCCGGCGCCTTCCCGCCCGGCTATCGCGACCAGTACGACGCCGAGGAGGCGCTGGCCGACATCCAGGTCATCGACGACCTGGCGGAAGGCGAAGCGGTTCGGGTCCGCGCCTTCCGTCGCTCGGACGACAGCGCGGTGACCTTCCGCTTCAAGCTCTATCGGCCCGGCGCCGCCGCGCCGTTGGCCGACGTGCTGCCGATCCTGGAGCACATGGGCCTGAAGGCCCTGATCGAGGAGGGCTTCAAGGTCTCGCCGGATGGTCAGCCCGTGTGGGTGCACGAGTTCGTCCTGCGCGATGAAGCCGGCGAGCACCTGGTGTTCGCCGACATCAAGCACGCCTTCGAGGCGGCCTTCGTCGCCATCTGGACGGGCCGCGCCGAAAGTGACGGCTTCAACCGCCTGGTGCTGGAACTGGGCATCGGCTGGCGCGAGGCCGCGCTGATCCGCGCGCTCGCCCGCTATCGCCAGCAGTCGGGCCTGGATCCCAGCCAGGGCGTGCAGGAGCAGGCCCTGTCGGATCATCCGGGCGTCGCCCGCCTGATCCTGGACCTGTTCCAGACCAAGTTCGACCCGGCCGTCCGCGCCGATCTCAAGACGCGCCAGGACCAGGCCAAGGCTGTGCAGGCGAAGATTGTCGAGGCGCTGCAGGCCGTGGAAAGCCTGGACGCCGATCGCGTCCTGCGCCGCCTGGCCGCCCTGGTCGGCGCGATCCAGCGGACCAACTTCTACCAGCCGGCCGCCGATGGCGAGCCCAAGCCCTACATCAGCTTCAAGATCGCCTCGCGTGAGCTGGAAGACCTGCCGGCCCCTAAGCCGTTCCGCGAGATCTATGTCTCCGCGCCCCACGTCGAGGGCGTGCACCTGCGTTTCGGCCCCGTCGCGCGCGGCGGCCTGCGCTGGTCGGACCGTCGTGACGACTTCCGCACCGAGGTCCTGGGCCTGGTGAAGGCTCAGCAGGTCAAGAACGCGGTGATCGTGCCGGTCGGTTCAAAGGGCGGCTTCTATCCCAAGCAGCTGCCGCGCGGCGGCGATCGCGACGCCATCCAGGCCGAGGCGATCCGCGCCTACAAGACCTTCCTGTCGGGCCTGCTGGACCTGACCGACAACCTGGACGCCGAAAACAACGTCGTGCCGCCGGCCTCGGTCGTCGTGCATGACGGCGAGGATCCTTACCTGGTCGTGGCCGCCGACAAGGGCACGGCGACCTTCTCCGACATCGCCAACGGCGTGGCCGAGGACTACGGCTTCTGGCTGGGCGACGCCTTCGCGTCTGGCGGTTCGGTCGGCTACGATCACAAGGTCATGGGCATCACCGCCCGCGAAGGC
>Ga0209050_1000508_pt1 | contig 65889 bp, 67 predicted proteins | sample Araplavi_mTSA_r2_FD_184276 | JGI IMG/M metagenome (GOLD analysis project Ga0209050, IMG submission 184276) | Arabidopsis root microbial communities from North Carolina, USA - plate scrape MF_Cvi_mTSA_r2 (SPAdes) (version 2) | ecosystem: Host-associated > Plants > Roots > Endosphere | place: USA... | reverse complement strand
AAAGCCAGCATCCGCTACTCTGTGAAATCGAGAAGGACGGTTAATCGCCGACCACTTGGGTATGAGGTGAAGCTATGTTAAACCGCGAGCTCGAAGTCACCCTCAATCTTGCCTTCAAGGAAGCCCGTTCGAAGCGTCATGAGTTCATGACCGTCGAACACCTCCTGCTGGCCCTATTGGACAATGAGGCTGCCGCCACCGTTTTGCGTGCGTGCGGCGCAAACCTCGACAAACTCAAGCATGACCTGCAGGAGTTCATCGACTCCACCACGCCATTGATCCCCGTGCATGACGAGGATCGCGAAACCCAGCCAACCCTGGGCTTCCAGCGTGTCCTGCAACGTGCTGTGTTTCACGTACAGAGCTCGGGCAAACGCGAAGTGACTGGTGCCAACGTGCTGGTCGCGATCTTCAGTGAGCAAGAGAGTCAGGCGGTGTTCCTGCTGAAACAGCAGAGCGTTGCCCGCATAGATGTCGTCAACTACATCGCCCATGGCATTTCCAAGGTGCCGGGGCATGGCGATCACTCTGAAGGTGAGCAAGATATGCAGGACGACGAGGGCGGTGAGTCTTCTTCCTCGGGCAATCCCCTGGATGCTTATGCCAGCAACCTCAACGAACTCGCGCGCCAGGGTCGTATCGATCCGTTGGTGGGGCGTGAGCTGGAAGTCGAGCGTGTCGCACAGATCCTGGCACGTCGGCGCAAGAACAACCCGCTGCTGGTGGGCGAGGCGGGCGTGGGTAAAACCGCGATTGCCGAAGGCTTGGCTAAGCGCATTGTCGACAACCAGGTGCCGGACCTGCTGGCCAACAGCGTGGTTTACTCCCTCGACCTGGGTGCCTTGCTGGCCGGTACCAAGTACCGTGGCGATTTCGAGAAGCGCTTCAAGGCGTTGCTCAATGAGCTGAAGAAACGGCCGCAGGCGATCCTGTTCATCGACGAGATCCACACCATCATTGGTGCGGGTGCTGCGTCCGGTGGCGTCATGGATGCCTCCAACCTGCTCAAGCCGCTGCTGTCCTCGGGTGATATCCGTTGCATTGGATCGACCACCTTCCAGGAATTCCGCGGCATCTTCGAGAAGGACCGTGCCTTGGCCCGGCGTTTCCAGAAGGTCGATGTGTCGGAGCCTTCGGTGGAAGACACCATTGGCATTCTGCGCGGCCTGAAGGGGCGTTTCGAAAGCCATCACAATATCGAATACAGCGATGAAGCCCTGCGCGCGGCTGCCGAACTGGCTTCGCGTTACATCAACGATCGTCACATGCCGGACAAGGCGATCGACGTCATCGACGAAGCGGGTGCCTACCAGCGCCTGCAACCGGTCGAGATGCGTGTTAAACGCATCGAAGTGCCTCAGGTCGAAGACATCGTCGCGAAAATCGCGCGGATTCCGCCAAAACACGTCACCAGCTCCGACAAGGAATTGCTGCGTAACCTCGAGCGCGACCTGAAGTTGACCGTGTTTGGTCAGGATGCCGCGATCGACTCGCTGGCAACCGCGATCAAGTTGTCCCGTGCCGGCCTCAAGTCCCCTGACAAGCCTGTCGGTTCGTTCCTGTTCGCCGGGCCTACCGGTGTCGGTAAAACCGAAGCGGCGCGTCAGTTGGCCAAGGCGCTGGGTGTCGAGCTCATTCGCTTCGACATGTCTGAGTACATGGAGCGCCACACCGTATCGCGTCTGATCGGTGCGCCTCCGGGCTATGTCGGGTTCGACCAGGGCGGTCTGCTGACCGAAGCCATCACCAAGCAACCACACTGCGTGCTGTTGCTCGATGAAATCGAGAAAGCGCATCCGGAAGTCTTCAACCTGCTGCTGCAGGTCATGGATCACGGTACCTTGACCGATAACAACGGGCGCAAGGCGGATTTCCGTAACGTGATCGTCATCATGACGACCAACGCCGGTGCCGAGACAGCGGCTCGTGCTTCGATCGGTTTCACCTTCCAGGACCACTCGTCCGATGCGATGGAAGTGATCAAGAAGAGCTTCACGCCGGAATTCCGCAACCGTCTGGACACCATCATCCAGTTTGGTCGCCTCAGCCATGAGGTCATCAAGAGTGTGGTGGACAAGTTCCTTACCGAGCTTCAGGCGCAGCTGGAAGACAAGCGAGTGTTGCTGGAAGTCACCGATGCGGCCCGCAGCTGGCTGGCCGAGGGTGGCTATGATGCGGCGATGGGTGCTCGCCCAATGGCTCGCCTGATCCAGGACAAGATCAAGCGCCCACTGGCGGAGGAGATTCTCTTTGGCGAACTGGCCGAACATGGCGGTGTGGTGCACATCGACATCAAGGATGGCGAGCTGACCTTCGAGTTCGAGACCACGGCCGAGATGGCCTGACGTTTGGAAACAATGCAAAAAGGCGCCGGAAGGCGCCTTTTTGTTGTCTGCAAAATGCACATCAAAACCTGTGGGAGCGAGCTTGCTCGCGATAGCGGTGCATCAGCTTGCATCAATGTTGGATCAACTGACGCCATCGCGAGCAAGCTCGCTCCCACAGGGTTTTGTGTTGTGGTCGCTAAATCCCAGACAAACAAAAACGCCCGGCATAAGCCGGGCGTCTTGTATTGACCAGATTAGCGGGCGCGGTAAGTGATGCGCCCTTTGCTCAAGTCATAGGGAGTCAGCTCTACGCGCACTTTGTCGCCGGTAAGAATACGGATGTAGTTCTTGCGCATCTTGCCGGAGATGTGCGCGGTTACGACGTGCCCATTTTCCAACTCCACACGAAACATGGTGTTGGGCAGGGTGTCGACGACAGTGCCTTCCATTTCGAAGCTGTCTTCTTTCGACATGCAGTAAAGCCCTCGGTGTCCAATGAATGGCCCGGTGCAACTGCGCCAGGCAAAAGCGGCGTGCATTGTGCCCGAAAAGTGGGGTTTAAGCCAAGGGGTTTAGGGTCGGCTCTAGTTTAGAACCACCCAGCGCTGATTAATCAGCAACTCAATGGGGCGATATTGAGTCTTGTAATTCATTTTTTTGCAGTTTTTGATCCAGTAGCCGAGGTAGACCGCCTCTAGTCCCAGTCGCCGGGCCTCGGCGATTTGCCAGAGGATTGCATAGCGCCCAAGGCTGCGGCGCTCTTCGGATGGTTCGTAGAAGGTGTAGACCGCCGAAAGACCGTTCGGCAGCAAATCGGTGACGGCGACGGCCAGCAGCTGACCGTTCAGGCGGAATTCATAAAACCGTGAAAACGGCAGGTCCCGCACCAGGAAGGTAGAAAACTGGTCGCGACTGGGCGGGTACATGTCGCCATCGGCGTGACGCTGTTCGATATAGCGCTGGTAAAGCTCGAAGTACTCTTCGTTGAAGCAGGGCTTGGCCGGACGCACCTGCAAGTCCGCGTTGCGCTTGAAGATGCGTTTCTGTTGCCGGTTGGGCGTGAACGGCCCCACGGGAATGCGCGCCGGAACGCAGGCATTGCAATTCTGGCAATGCGGCCGGTAGAGATGATCGCCACTGCGACGAAACCCCATCTCCGACAGGTCTGCATAGACATGCACATCCATGGGCTGGCTAGGGTCGAGGAACAGGGTTGTGGCCTGCTCATCGGGCAGATAACTGCAAGAGTGCGGCTGAGTGGCATAGAACTTCAAACGCGCCAACTCGGTCATGATCAACCCTCGGGATAATGCTTTTGAATAAGTGTAAGCCACACGGGAGAAAGTCGCTCAGCAAACCCAGGTGGCATGGTTGGGTTGGTCCAGATGCCGGGCCAGACAAGCGGCAAATTCGCGACGCGGAATCGCCCGGGCTCCCAAACTATGCAGGTGATCGGTGGGCATCTGGCAATCGATCAGCACAAAACCCGAGTCTTTCAAATGCCGGACCAGGGTGGCAAAGCCGAATTTAGAGGCGTTGTCAGCGCGGCTGAACATCGATTCGCCAAAAAATAACTGCCCCATCGCCAGGCCATACAGGCCGCCGACCAGTTCGTCGCCGTCCCACACTTCCACCGAGTGCGCGTGACCACGCCTGTGCAGTTCGATGTAGGCCTCTTGCATCGCTTCGGTGATCCAGGTGCCGTCGGCATAATCCCGGGGAGCCGCACAGGCGCGAATGACGGCGGCGAAGTCCTGGTCGAAGGTCACTTGATAGCGTTGCTGGCGCAGCAGTTTGTTCAGGCTACGCGAGACGTGCAATTCGTCGGGAAACAGAACCGTGCGCGGGTCCGGCGACCACCAGAGAATCGGCTGGCCTTCGGAAAACCATGGGAAGCAGCCATGGCGATAAGCCGAGATCAGCCGATCGGCGGACAGGTCGCCACCGGCAGCCAGCAGCCCGTTGGGGTCGCGCATGGCCTTTTCCAGCGGTGGGAAATGCAAGGTGTTGCGTTGTAACCAAGTCAGCATGGCATCCAGGCTTGCAGAAGGGGAGGGCAGTGGCGGGCATTGGCCCTCCATAAAGTTTGCCTTCAAACGGCAGGAATGTCGTCGAGGTATTTTTCGGCGTCCAGCGCGGCCATGCAACCGGCCCCGGCAGACGTAACGGCCTGGCGATAAACATGATCGGCCACATCGCCGGCGGCAAACACGCCTGCAATCGCCGTGGCGGTAGCATCGCCTTCGCTGCCGCCCTTGACCAGCAGATAGCCGTCGCGCATTTCCAGTTGCCCGATGAACAGGTCGGTGTTGGGTTTGTGGCCGATGGCGATAAACACCCCGGCCAGCGGCAGCTCTGTGGTTTCACCCGTTTGGCTGTCCCGCAGGCGGGCACCGGTCACGCCACTGGCATCGCCGAGCACTTCGTCCAGGTTCTGGTTCCAATGCAGGCGGATATTGCCGTTGGCGGCTTTTTCGAAGAGTTTGTCTTGGAGGATTTTCTCCGAGCGCAGTTTGTCGCGTCGATGGATCAGGTGCACTTCCCTGGCGATGTTCGACAGGTACAAGGCTTCCTCGACCGCCGTGTTGCCGCCGCCGACCACCGCGACCACCTGGTTGCGATAGAAGAACCCGTCACAGGTCGCGCACGCCGACACCCCTTTGCCGGCGAATGCTTCCTCCGACGGCAGGCCCAGGTATTGCGCGGAGGCGCCGGTGGCAATGATCAGGGCGTCGCAGGTGTAGGTGCCGCCATCGCCAATCAGCTCGAACGGCCGTTGTTGCAACTTGGCGGTATGGATGTGGTCGTAAACGATCTCGGTGGCAAAGCGCTCGGCGTGTTTTTGCATGCGCTCCATCAGCACGGGGCCGGTCAGGCCTTCGACGTCGCCTGGCCAGTTATCGACTTCGACGGTGGTGGTGAGCTGGCCACCTGCCTGTATGCCGGTAATGACAACGGGCTTGAGGTTGGCGCGGGCGGCATAAACGGCTGCGCTGTAACCGGCAGGGCCGGAGCCCAGGATGATCAAGCGTGAATGCTTCGCTTCGCTCATAAAAACACCTCATAAGCCTTTGTCACAAAAGACAATGCATGCTCAAATTGAATAGCATGTCATGTGCTGTTGACTATGCTACACCCAAGGGTCTCAAGCATGGCGTCGTGCGTACAAACCCGTACAATGCCCTGCGTGTTACATATATTCAGTGCGCACCGTGTTTATAAAAACCGGGGCGCAGTGTTAAAAGTAGTCCCGGTTACGTGTGTTAACTTTTTTACCTGCCTGGATTGGGCAGTTTTTTAGACTTTCAACAGATGGACGCGCCATTGGCGCAGGAAAAGTAGCGTTTTGAAGAAATCCACCGCAGCACCTAAACCAGCCGTCGTTCCGCTCTGGCGCCAGCACTTGCACTACCGACTCAAGGAAGGTGCGCTGATCGCCATCGGTGCCCTGTGCCTGTTCCTGATGATGGCCTTGCTGACCTATGGCAAGGATGATCCGGGCTGGAGCCATAACAGCAAGATCGACGACGTGCAGAATTTCGGCGGACCTGCGGGCTCCTACAGCGCCGATATCCTGTTCATGGTGTTGGGTTACTTCGCCTACATCTTCCCGTTGCTGCTGGCGGTCAAGGCGTACCAAATCTTCCGCCAGCGTCACGAACCGTGGCAGTGGAGCGGCTGGCTATTTTCCTGGCGCCTGATCGGCCTGGTGTTCCTGGTGCTGTCGGGGGCCGCGCTGGCCCATATCCATTTCCATGCTGCGACCGGTCTGCCGGCAGGTGCGGGCGGTGCGCTGGGTGAAAGCCTCGGCGAACTGGCGAGGAACGCCCTGAATATCCAGGGCAGTACGCTGTTGTTCATCGCGTTGTTCCTGTTCGGCCTGACGGTGTTTACCGACCTGTCGTGGTTCAAGGTGATGGACATCACCGGCAAGATCACCCTCGACCTGTTCGAACTGTTCCAGGGCGCGGCCAATCGCTGGTGGGCGGCCCGTACCGAGCGCAAACAGCTGGTCGCCCAGTTGCGTGAAGTCGATGACCGTATGGATGAAGTGGTTGCGCCGACCGTCTCCGACAAGCGCGAACAGGCCAAGGTCAAGGAGCGGTTGATCGAGCGTGAGCAGGCCCTGAGCAAGCACATGTCCGAGCGTGAGAAGCAGGTGCCGCCGGTGATTGCACCCGCGCCGCCAAAACCGGCCGCGCCGAGCAAACGCGTCGAAAAAGAGAAACAGGCGCCACTGTTCGTCGACAGCGCCGTGGAAGGCACCTTGCCGCCGATCTCGATTCTCGATCCCGCGGAAAAGAAACAGCTCAATTATTCGCCCGAATCCCTGGCGGCGGTCGGTCACCTGCTGGAAATCAAGCTCAAGGAGTTCGGCGTCGAAGTGACCGTGGACTCGATCCACCCGGGTCCGGTGATTACCCGATACGAAATCCAGCCCGCCGCCGGCGTCAAGGTCAGCCGCATCGCCAACCTGGCCAAAGACCTGGCCCGTTCCCTGGCCGTGACCAGCGTGCGCGTGGTGGAAGTGATTCCGGGCAAGACCACGGTCGGTATCGAGATTCCCAACGAAGACCGGCAGATCGTACGTTTCTCCGAGGTGTTGTCGACCCCCGAGTACGACAACTTCAAATCCCCGGTCACCTTGGCCCTGGGCCACGACATTGGCGGCAAACCGGTCATCACCGACCTGGCGAAGATGCCGCACCTGCTGGTGGCCGGTACCACCGGTTCCGGTAAGTCGGTGGGCGTGAACGCGATGATCCTGTCGATCCTGTTCAAGTCCGGCCCGGAAGACGCCAAGCTGATCATGATCGACCCGAAAATGTTGGAACTGTCGATCTACGAAGGCATTCCGCACCTGCTGTGCCCGGTGGTCACCGACATGAAGGACGCCGCCAACGCCCTGCGCTGGAGCGTTGCCGAGATGGAACGACGCTACAAGCTGATGGCCAAGATGGGCGTGCGCAACCTGTCTGGCTTCAACGCCAAGGTCAAGGAAGCCCAGGACGCCGGCGAGCCATTGAGCGATCCGCTGTACAAGCGCGAAAGCATCCACGACGAAGCGCCGCTCCTGCAAAAACTGCCGACCATCGTGGTGGTGGTCGACGAATTCGCCGACATGATGATGATCGTCGGCAAGAAGGTTGAAGAGCTGATCGCCCGTATCGCCCAGAAGGCGCGTGCGGCCGGCATTCACTTGATCCTCGCGACCCAGCGTCCGTCGGTGGATGTGATCACCGGTCTGATCAAGGCCAACATCCCGACCCGCATGGCGTTCCAGGTGTCGAGCAAGATCGACTCGCGGACCATCATCGATCAGGGCGGCGCCGAACAACTGCTGGGCCACGGCGACATGCTGTACATGCCGCCGGGCACCAGTCTGCCGATTCGTGTCCACGGTGCCTTCGTGTCCGACGATGAAGTTCACCGCGTGGTGGAGGCCTGGAAGCTGCGGGGCGCGCCGGAATACAACGACGACATCCTCAATGGCGTCGAAGAGGCGGGCAGCGGCTTCGAAGGCAGCAGCGGCGGTGGCGACGGTGACGATCCCGAGGCCGACGCGCTGTACGACGAAGCGGTCCAGTTCGTGCTGGAAAGCCGTCGCGCCTCCATTTCCGCGGTTCAGCGCAAGCTCAAGATCGGCTACAACCGCGCCGCGCGCATGATCGAAGCCATGGAAATGGCCGGGGTCGTGACGTCCATGAACACCAACGGTTCGCGTGAAGTCCTGGCCCCGGGCCCGGTGCGCGACTGACCCGAATATGAAAGGGTGGCGCCCTATGGCGCCGCTCGCACTCCCACGAATGTTATGAGGACTCCCATGCGTCTGATCCGCATGCTGTTGCTGCCGGTACTGGCTTTGACCACGCTCCAGGCTAACGCCGATGACAAGGATGTGGCACGCCTGACCCAATTGCTGGAAAAATCCCAGACCCTGACGGCGCGTTTCTCGCAACTGACCCTTGACGGCACCGGCACCCAGTTGCAGGAAACCGCCGGCGACATGTCCCTGCAGCGTCCGGGCCTGTTCTACTGGCACACCGATGCACCGGCCGAACAGACCATGGTGTCCGATGGCAAGAAGGTCACCCTGTGGGACCCGGACCTGGAACAGGCCACCATCAAGAACCTCGACCAGCGCCTGACCCAGACACCGGCCTTGTTGCTGTCCGGTGACGTGTCCAAGATCAGCCAGAGCTTCGACATCAGCGCCAAGGAAGCCGGCGGCGTGATCGACTTCACCCTGAAGCCGAAGACTAAGGACTCCCTGTTCGACAGTCTGCGCCTGTCGTTCCGCAATGGTCTGGTCAACGACATGCAACTGATCGACAGTGTCGGCCAGCGCACCAATATCCTGTTCACCGGGGTGAAGGCCAACGAACCGATCCCGGCGTCCAAATTCAAGTTCGACATCCCTAAAGGGGCGGACGTGATCCAGGAATAAAACGCAGAACCCCTGTAGGAGCGAGCCTGCTCGCGATGGACTCAAGGACACCGCTGGGTGTCAGGCTGCCAGCGTTATCGTTAACGTCCATCGCGAGCAGGCTCGCTCCTACAGGGGATAGAGAACCAGTGAGGTTTTGTAGATAGTCATGGACCTGTTTCGCAGCACCCCCATCGCCCAGCCCCTGGCCGCCCGCCTGCGCGCGGCCAACCTGGACGAGTACGTTGGTCAGGAACACGTGCTCGCTCGCGGCAAGCCCTTGCGCGAGGCGCTGGAGCAGGGTGCCCTGCATTCGATGATTTTCTGGGGACCGCCGGGCGTGGGCAAAACCACCCTGGCGCGATTGCTCGCGGAAGTCTCGGATGCACACTTCGAAACGGTCTCGGCGGTGCTGGCCGGGGTCAAGGAGATCCGTCAGGCGGTGGAAATCGCCAAGCAGCAGGCCGCGCAGTACGGCCGCCGCACCATTCTGTTCGTCGACGAAGTGCATCGTTTCAACAAGTCCCAGCAGGACGCGTTCCTGCCTTATGTCGAAGACGGCACGCTGATTTTCATCGGCGCGACCACGGAAAACCCTTCGTTCGAACTCAACAACGCCTTGCTCTCCCGCGCCCGCGTCTACGTGCTGAGAAGCCTCGACGAAGCGGCCCTGCGCAAGCTGGTGCAGCGTGCGCTGACCGAAGAGCGGGGCCTGGGCAAGCGCAACCTGACCCTCAGCGATGAAGGCTTCCAGATGCTGCTGTCGGCCGCGGACGGCGATGGCCGACGCCTGCTCAACCTGCTGGAAAACGCCTCGGACCTCGCCGAAGACAACGGCGAGATCGGCACCGAGCTCCTGCAAAGCCTGCTCGGCGACACCCGTCGACGCTTCGACAAGGGTGGCGAAGCCTTCTACGACCAGATATCCGCGCTGCACAAATCGGTGCGCGGCTCCAACCCCGACGGCGCGCTGTACTGGTTCGCGCGCATGATCGACGGCGGTTGCGACCCGCTGTACCTGGCCCGGCGTGTGGTGCGCATGGCCAGCGAAGACATCGGCAACGCCGACCCGCGCGCCCTGAGCCTGTGCCTGGCGGCGTGGGAAGTGCAGGAGCGTCTTGGCAGCCCGGAAGGCGAGCTGGCGGTGGCCCAGGCCATCACCTATCTGGCCTGCGCGCCGAAAAGCAACGCGGTGTACATGGGCTTCAAGACTGCATTGCGCGCCGCCGCCGAACACGGCTCGCTGGAGGTGCCGCTGCACCTGCGCAACGCGCCGACCAAGCTGATGAAGCAGTTGGGCTATGGCGACGAATACCGTTATGCCCACGATGAACCGGATGCTTACGCTGCCGGGGAAGACTATTTCCCCGAAGAACTCGACCCGATTCCGTTCTATCAGCCCGTGCCCCGTGGCCTGGAGTTGAAGATCGGCGAAAAACTCAACCATCTGGCAAAACTCGACCGTTTAAGCCCCCGGCAGCGGAGAAAATAGTGCTTCCCTTGATCGTTGCGGTTTCCGCTGGCGGGATAGCCGGCACGCTGTTGCGCTTTGCCACGGGTAACTGGATCAACGCGAATTGGCCGCGGCACTTCTATACCGCGACGCTGGCCGTTAATATCGTGGGCTGTTTGCTGATCGGCGTTCTATACGGTCTGTTTTTGATACGCCCGGAAGTGCCCATCGAGGTGCGCGCCGGGTTGATGGTCGGCTTCCTCGGGGGGCTGACGACTTTTTCATCCTTTTCACTGGATACGGTGCGCCTGCTGGAAAGCGGGCAAGTGCCGCTGGCCCTGGGCTATGCGGCACTCAGCGTATTCGGCGGGCTGCTTGCCACCTGGGCCGGCCTGTCCTTGACCAAACTTTGATAAACGAGAAACCGACATGCTCGATTCCAAACTGTTACGTAGCAACCTTCAGGACGTAGCGGACCGCCTGGCATCCCGTGGCTTTGTGCTGGATGTTGCGCGCATCGAAGCGCTGGAAGAACAGCGCAAGACCGTCCAGACCCGCACCGAAGCACTGCAGGCTGAGCGTAACGCGCGTTCCAAATCCATCGGTCAGGCCAAGCAGCGCGGCGAAGACATCGCGCCGCTGATGGCGGACGTCGAGCGCATGGCGGGCGAATTGAGCGCCGGTAAAGTCGAACTGGACGCGATCCAGACCGAACTGGACTCGATCCTGCTGGGCATTCCCAACCTGCCGCACGAATCGGTGCCGGTCGGCGAAGACGAAGACGGCAACGTCGAAGTGCGCCGTTGGGGGACCCCGACTGCCTTCGATTTCCCGGTTCAGGACCACGTGGCCCTGGGTGAGAAGTTCGGCTGGCTGGACTTCGAAACCGCCGCCAAGCTGTCCGGTGCCCGTTTCGCCCTGCTGCGTGGCCCGATCGCCCGTCTGCACCGCGCCCTGGCGCAGTTCATGATCAACCTGCACGTCACCGAGCACGGCTACGAAGAGGCCTACACGCCTTACCTGGTCCAGGCCCCGGCGCTGCAAGGCACCGGTCAACTGCCGAAGTTCGAGGAAGACCTGTTCAAGATCGCCCGCGAAGGCGAAGCCGACCTGTACCTGATCCCGACCGCCGAAGTGTCGCTGACCAACATCGTCGCTGGCGAAATCGTCGATTCGAAACTGCTGCCGATCAAGTTCGTCGCCCACACGCCGTGCTTTCGCAGTGAAGCCGGTGCATCGGGCCGCGACACCCGCGGGATGATCCGTCAGCACCAGTTCGACAAGGTTGAAATGGTGCAGATCGTCGAGCCGTCGAAATCGATGGAAGCGCTGGAAGGCCTGACCGCCAACGCCGAGAAAGTCCTGCAACTGCTGCAACTGCCTTACCGCACCCTGGCGCTGTGCACCGGCGACATGGGCTTCAGCGCGGTCAAGACCTACGACCTGGAAGTGTGGATCCCGAGCCAGGACAAGTACCGCGAAATCTCGTCGTGCTCCAACTGTGGCGACTTCCAGGCCCGCCGCATGCAGGCGCGCTTCCGCAACCCGGAAACCGGCAAGCCGGAACTGGTACATACCCTGAACGGCTCCGGCCTGGCAGTGGGTCGCACCCTGGTGGCGGTGCTGGAGAACTATCAGCAGGCCGACGGTTCGATCCGTGTGCCCGAGGTTCTCAAGCCGTACATGGGTGGCCTTGAGGTCATCGGCTAAATGAAATATCTGCCGCTGTTTCACAACCTTCGCGGCAGTCGTGTGTTGGTCGTCGGTGGGGGGGAAATTGCCTTGCGCAAATCCCGCCTGCTGGCCGATGCCGGTGCGCAGCTGCGGGTGGTTGCACCTGAAATCGAAGCACAACTGCGCGAACTGGTTGCCGGCAGCGGTGGCGAGTGCCTGTTGCGTGGCTACGCCGAGACGGACCTGGACGGTTGCGGGCTGATCATTGCCGCCACCGACGACGAAGCGCTGAACGCACAAGTCTCCGCCGATGCCCATCGGCGTTGCGTGCCGGTCAACGTGGTGGACGCGCCGGCCCTGTGCAGCGTGATCTTCCCGGCCATCGTCGACCGCTCTCCATTGATCATTGCCGTGTCCAGCGGTGGCGATGCGCCGGTGCTGGCACGCTTGATCCGCGCCAAGATCGAAACCTGGATTCCTTCCACCTACGGTCAACTGGCCGGCCTGGCGGCGCGTTTTCGCCATCAGGTCAAAGGCCTGTTTCCGGATGTGCAGCAGCGTCGGGCGTTCTGGGAGGATGTTTTCCAGGGCCCGGTTGCCGATCGGCAACTGGCCGGGCAGGGCGCTGAAGCCGAGCGTTTGCTCCAGGCGAAAATCGATGGCGAAGCCCCTGTGGCGACCGGTGAGGTCTATCTGGTGGGCGCAGGGCCAGGTGATCCCGATCTGCTGACGTTCAAGGCACTGCGTCTGATGCAGCAAGCCGACGTGGTGTTGTACGACCGTCTGGTGGCGCCGGCGATTCTCGAACTGTGCCGTCGCGACGCCGAGCGGGTTTACGTTGGCAAGCGCCGTGCTGATCACGCGGTGCCGCAGGATCAGATCAACCAGCAATTGGTCGATCTGGCCAAGCAAGGCAAGCGTGTGGTGCGACTGAAGGGCGGTGATCCGTTCATCTTCGGTCGTGGCGGCGAGGAGATCGAAGAGCTGGCGGCCCATGGCATCCCGTTCCAGGTTGTGCCGGGGATCACGGCGGCCAGTGGTTGCGCGGCCTATGCCGGGATTCCGCTGACCCACCGCGATTACGCGCAATCGGTACGCTTTGTCACCGGGCACCTGAAGGACGGCTCAACCGATTTGCCGTGGGCCGATCTGGTCGCGCCGGCACAGACGCTGGTGTTCTACATGGGCCTGGTGGGCTTGCCGATCATCTGCGAGCAACTGATCAAGCATGGTCGCGGTGCTGATACCCCGGCGGCGTTGATCCAGCAGGGGACCACGGTCAATCAGCGCGTCTTCACCGGAACCCTGGCCGACTTGCCACGATTGGTGGCGGAGCATGAAGTGCATGCGCCGACGCTGGTGATCGTCGGTGAAGTGGTGCAACTGCGCGAGAAACTGGCGTGGTTTGAAGGGGCTCAGGGGCAGGTCTAGAGACCGAGTTGCCCCCATTCGCGAGCAAGCCCGCTCCCACATTGGATTCGTGAACGACACAAATCCCCTGTGGGAGCGGGCTTGCTCGCGAAGAGGCCCTCACATCCACCGCAAAACTCAGCTCAGACTCAGGCCTTTCGCCAAACCCCTTTCCCGCTCAACCGCTCCCGATCATGCGCCACGGTAAAGTCCTGCGCCGGCCCCTTGGGCACCACCCCCGTCGGATTGATGGTGCGGTGACTGGCATAGTAGTGATTCTTGATGTGCTCAAAATCCACCGTCTCGGCAATCCCCGGCCACTGATAAATCTCTCGCAGCCAGTTCGACAGGTTCGGATAATCCGCAATCCGCCGCAGGTTGCACTTGAAGTGCCCGTAGTACACCGCATCGAAGCGAATCAGCGTGGTGAACAGGCGGATGTCCGCTTCAGTCAGGTATTCGCCAGCCAGATAGCGGTTGGCGTCCAGCAGCAGCTCCAGGCGGTCCAGTTCGGCAAACACCTCATCGAAGGCTTGTTCATAAGCCTGTTGCGACGTGGCAAACCCGGCGCGGTACACGCCATTGTTCACCGCCGGATAGATCCGCTCGTTCAACGCATCGATCTCACCGCGCAGCGGCGCCGGATAGAAGTCCAGGTCGTTACCGGTCAGGTCGTCGAAGGCACCATTGAACATGCGGATGATTTCCGATGATTCATTGTTGACGATGCGCTTTTGCTGTTGGTCCCACAGCACCGGCACGGTGACGCGGCCGGTGTAGTCAGTGGTATCGGCGGTGTAGCGCTGGTGCATGAAGTCGAAGTGATCGAGCTTGTCGCCGGTGGAGCCGAGGGTTTTGTCGAAGGTCCAGCCGTTTTCCAGCATCAGCCAGCTGACCACCGAAACGTCGATCAGGCTTTCGAGGCCTTTGAGTTTGCGCAGGATCAGGGTGCGATGGGCCCACGGACAGGCCAGGGACACGTACAGGTGATAGCGACCGGGTTCTGCGGCAAAACCGCCGACGCCGGTCGGCCCCGGCTTGCCATCTGCGGTCAGCCAGTGGCGACGTTGCGCCTGTTCACGCTGGAACGCGCCGTCCTTGCTGCTTTCGTACCACTTGTCCTGCCAGCGGCCATCGACTAACAAACCCATGTTCAAGACTCCAGAAGCCAATATTCGTTGGAGTCGAGTCTATTCCCATGGGTTCGAACAAAAAGCGCAAAGATCGGGCGCGAATGATCGGTTAAATCGATTTATTGCGCGCGGCCCAGTATTGCCCGGCGGTTTCAAAGGCCTGTTCGCGGCTCTGGCCGAGTCCGCGCAGGGCCAGGGCCATGGTCGAGATCAAGGCCATTTGCGGGTAGCTGTCGACCACGTCGCCACGCCACACCGCTTTCAGGTGCTCGGGATCGAGCGAGGCGGGTTTGACGTGACGCTGCGCCGACAACTGCGGCCATTCTTCGTCCCAACTCACGCCGCCAGTGGTGCCGTACAGATGGCTGTCGGCGTCCGGGTTGATCTCGATCTCGCCGCCATCGCCCTTGATCACGATCGCGGTATCGCCGAGCAAGCCGCTGGCATCGCGATGCACGGCCTGATAGCCGGGGTGGAAAATGCTCTGCAGGCCGCAACGCGCGCCCAGCGGATTGAGAATCCGCGCCAGCGAGTGGATCGGCGAGCGCAGGCCGAGGGTGTTGCGCAGGTCGATCATCCGTTGCAGCTGCGGTGCCCAGTCCACCAGCGGCATGAAGGCCAGGCCGCCGTTATCCAGCGCCGAGCCGACCTGTTGCCAGTTGCGGCACAGCGGGATGTTCAATTCACCCAGCAGTTGCTCGCTGTACAGACGACCGGCCGTGTGGGCGCCGCCGCCGTGCATGAAAATCCGCACGCCGTTTTGCGCCAGGCACTTGGCCGCCAACAGGTACCACGGCAAGTGCCGCTTCTTGCCGGCGTAGGTCGGCCAGTCCAGGTCCACCGCCAGCGCCGGAGGGTTCAGGCGTTCGCGCAAGGCTTCGGTGAACCCGGCCATTTCCTCGGCGCTTTCTTCCTTGTGCCGCAACAGCATCAGGAATGCGCCGAGCTGGGTTTCCTCGATCTTTTCATCGAGCACCATGCCCATGGCCTCGCGGGCCTCGGCCCGGGTCAGGTCACGGGCGCCGCGCTTGCCTTTGCCGAGGATCCGCACGAACTGCGCGAACGGGTGCTCGGCGGGTGTTTCGAGGGTCAGTGCTGGGTAATCGGTCATAAGCAATTCGTCGGTTTGGGCAGGCCCGCCAGCTTCGCGGCGAGTTTGGCGGGGGTGCCTTTGAACAGTCGGTTCAGGTGCAGGCTGTTGCCTTTGTCCGGGCCGAGTTTCAATGCGGTGTATTTGATCAACGGGCGGGTGGCCGGTGACAGCTGGAACTCGGCGTAGAAACTGCGCAGCAGTTCGAGGACTTCCCAGTGTTCGGGCGTCAACTCGATATCTTCGGCCGCCGCCAGGGCACTGGCCACATCGGCAGACCAATCATTCAGTTCAACCAGGAAACCGTCCTTGTCCAGCTCGATGGCGCGAGCGCCGACCGTCAATGCATTCATAGCCAACTGTTGACCTTGTCATAGTGAATCGACAGTTCGACGAAGGCCGGGTAATCGATCGCCTGAGCCCAGTCCGGAACTACCAGCGCACGGGCCTGGGCATCTTCGGCCAGGACGAACAGCTTCAGGCCACGGGTGCTGAGTGCCGTGAACGGTTCGGTGCCTGGCTGCAACGCATAGGCGGCATCGCCGGACAGCAGCAAGCCGTCGTTGGTACCGATCACACGCAGGCAACTGGTCAGGCGTTCGTCACCGAACGGGGAGTGAGACAACACATGCAAAGTCGACATCAGAGGGTGATCACCTGGTCGTAACGGTCAATGAGGGCGGTGATTTCGTCGGCGGCCAACACTCGGGCTTCTTCCAGCGCCAGGCTGCTCGGGTCGAGGCCGCGCCGGGTGATGCTGTCGCCACAGGCAAACAGTTCCTCGACACCGAACAGCGGCAGGGCTTGCAGGTTGGCGCTCAGGTCTTTCTGTTGCAGGGCCTTGGCGTTCTGGCCGGCGGCGAGCTGGAACACGCCGTCATCGAGAAACAACAGGCCAATCGGCAGATCGAAGGCACCGCCGGCCAGCACGATATCCAGCGCTTCCCGCGCGCCCGGGCCGGACCATGGCGACTGGCGGCTGATGATCAATATGGATTTGGCCATGTCATGCGCCTCCGAAACAGATCAGGCGGTCGGCATCCTGCGCCGCGTCATGCAATTGGCCGAGGCCGGACAATTCCCACGGCGCACCGACGGCAACGGCCTCGCGCTGATAGCGCCGGGCCTCTTCCTCATTCAAGACACCACGACGCAGGGCGGCGGCGATGCACACCACGCCATCGAGTTGGTGGTCGCTGACAAAGGCGCGCCATTGCTTGGGCAAGTCCGCTTCATCCTGGGGCGTGACCACGCTGGAGGACGCGTTGTAGACACCGTCCTGATAGAAAAACAGCCGGACGATCTCATGCCCGCCGGCCAGCGCCGCTTGGGCGAACAGCAGGGCGCGGCGCGAGGAGGGCGCGTGGGCGGCGGAAAACACGGCGATGGCGAACTTCATGACAGACTCGATCAGCGAAACTGCGGCCATGATAATGCTTTATCGGCGGGGCGGCGAAAGTAACCTGCCATATACCCGCAAACCCCCTGTAGGAGCTGCCGCAGGCTGCGATCTTTTGATCTTGTTTTTAAAAAATCATAGTCAAAAGATCGCAGCCTGGGGCAGCTCCTACAGGGGGGAGGTGTCAGCGCGGCATGTACCCCAACTGCCAGCGCCGCGGGATCTTCAACGACAATACCCCAAGCGCGGCAGCCAGCAGGCCACTGGCAAACAACGCCTTGAGTCCCAGATGATGTTCCAGCACGGCGCCGAGTACCGCGCCGGCGAACATGCCGGTCCATGGAATCAGCTGCACGCGCCAGCCGTTGCGGCGCTCGCCGAGTATCCAGCGGCCCAGCCCGCGGCCGAAGCGCGACAGGGCACCGGTGACGTAGGTCAGGCCCACCGGCAGGCCGTTCACTTCTTCCACCGCGGCGTTGAGCATGCCCATTGCGATGATCGCCGCCAGCAGGGCCGGCAGTTGCGCCTCATAAGGCCAGGCTGCGGCGGCGCAGAGCAGGGTGGCGATGCACAACAGCAGCGGCAGGGCCCGACGGCGACCCAGGCGGCTGACGATAATGCCCAGCGCGTTGCCGACGATGAAGGTGGCGACGAGAATCACCAGGCGCAGGGTCAAGCCAAGATCGCCAGTGCTGATGGCGACCGCCATCCGGGTGGTGTTGCCGCTCATGAACGAGACGAAGTCGCCGCTGGCCATGAAGCCGATGGCGTCGGTCATGCCGGCGAGTACCGAGAGCATGGCCACCAGGCTCAGGCCTATGCGCCCACGCCATTTCTGCGTGTGCAAGTGACCGGGGCTGGCGTGGGTCCTGGCGGTGTTGGGCAGCATTGGCGACGGCATCCTTGAACAGTGCTCAGGGTTTTAACCCATTCAACTCGCAATACTCCAGCCAGTCCATACCGGCCATTTCCGCGACTTCCCGGTGCACTTCCAGGCGCTGCGCTTCGTAGTCTTCGGCCGTAGCAGCCGTCAGTTGCAGCGTCAGTTCCCAGGCGAACAATCCTTGCCGTTCTGCCTCGGCTTCGAAGGCTTCGTGCAAGCGTTCGTCGCGGTACTGCGCCGGGGTTTCACCCTTGGCCTGGGCCTGCAACGGGTTGAGGTTGTCGAGGTCGTGGCGCAACTCGGGGCGTTCGTCGAGAAACCGCTTCAGTGCCTGTTCATGTTGCTGCTCGGTTGCCGCCATGGTCGCTCCTTGAGAACGGATTACGAGGATTGCTGCTTGCTGGCCTTGGCTGCTGCCGCCAGGCATTCGAGGGCAAACTGCTCGGTGTAGGTCATCTGGATCGGCGTGGTTTCGCCTTTGACGGTTCTTTCGCCGTCGAGGATGTAGCGAATCCGCTTGTCGGTGACGCCGATTCGCTTGGCGATCCAGGACGGCGTCTGCCCGATCTGGCTGATCAGCTTGTCGGCATATTCAGTGCTCGGTTTGTAGAGCTCGGCATTAGGTGTCATCAGATTTCCAGTCAGGGGTGCGATAGGGCGTTATTGGCGCGACAGGGTGCGCGAATCGATGGGCGCTGTCGCGGTATAAATGCAGTAAAGCAGAACGATACGGGCTGGCGGGGTGATAAAGTCCGCTTTTTCCCGATGAGTGAATGCAATGCGAATTCTGATGGTGGCGCTGGCCGTGACCTTGCTGGCCGGATGCGCCAGCTCGGCGATGAACGACGCCCGCACCAAGGCCCCGTACAAGACCCTGAACTCGGAAAAACCGGGAAAGGACGTCGCCCAGTGCGTGCAGTTTTCCTGGCAGGACGAGGCTGTGTTCGGCGTGGATGCCGCCGCCTATCTGGAGCCTGGCGAGAAGGGTGTCACGACCGTTTATACCCGTTCGGCGGAGTCCTTCGTCGACGTGACTACCGATGCCTCGGGCACGGTGTTGAGCTACTACGCACAGAAGGATGATTTCGTGGCCAAGCGCCGGTTGGCGGCGTTGGCGACTTGCCTGTAGGCAAATCAGGATCAAAAGATCGCAGCCTGCGGCAGCTCCTACAGGTTTCGCGTCCTCTGTAGGAGCTGCTGCGATCTTTTAGCTCAGGCGCTTCTGGAAGAAGAAGTGCTTGTGGCCCGGCGGGTAATCGGCAATGTGCCCGATCTCGCTGTAGCCGCATTTCCTGTAGAACTCCGGCGCCTGGAATTCGAAGGTTTCCAGCCACAGACCGACGCATTCCTTTTCGCGCGCAAGGTCTTCGGCCATCTGCATCAACCTGGTGCCCATGCCTTGTCCCCGGGCCTGTTCCGGCACCGCCAGCAAGTCTATGAACAACCACTGATAAAACAACCGGGCGTAGACGCCGCCGACGATTTCGTCGTTGTCGTCGCGTATCAGCAATGCGATATGTTCCGGTGGCGGGCTTGCAGACTTCGAGGCGTTGTAGGCGCGCAACGGCACGAGGATCGCCTCGCGTTCTTCGGTGCTGGGGTTGTGCTTGCGTTCGATACGCAGGTTCATGGCTATATCCTTATGGCAGTGAAGCCGCAGCCTATCCCGGTTGCTGTGATTGTTCCATCCCCGGGAAAGTTGAACCGTCGCCAACGCACAGCTGTCATTGCTTAAGACGCGTCACTCCAGACGCCGCCGATGAGGACAACGCCCCGTGAACATATTTGAAGCCTTGCGCGAAAGCCACGAACGCCAACGGACCTATGCCAAGGCGCTGATCCATACCAGCGGCGATACGCCTGAGCGGGTCGAGGCGTACAAGCAACTCAAGTCAGAATTGCAGGCTCACGCCACGGCCGAAGAGCGGCATTTCTACATCCCGCTGATGAAGTTCGACAACGGCGTCGACCTCAGTCGTCATGGCATCGCCGAACATCACGAAATGGACGAAATGATGGAGGCGCTGGATGACACCGAAATGTCCAGCCCGGCCTGGCTGGTGACCGCGAAGAAGCTCTCGGAGAAGGTGCATCACCACCTCGAGGAAGAAGAGCAGAAGTTCTTCCAGATGGCCGGCAAGCTGCTCGACGACAAACAGAAAGAGTCGTTGGCCGGGCAATACGAGAAGGAGTACCAGGCGCAGCTTGCTTGAAGAGGCAGGTTTTCACCTAACATGTGCACTCTCTGACAAATAACAGGACGCGTTGTCATGTCGAACACAGCCGAGCGGGTCAACATCCTGGAGTCCCAGGTGTTGTCCCACGACTGGTACCTGCTGAAGAAAATCACCTTCGATTACCAACGCAACAACGGCGAGTGGCAACGCCAGGTGCGGGAGGTCTACGACCGTGGCAACGGCGCGGCGATTCTCTTGTACAACCGCGAAAAGAAAACCGTGGTACTGACCCGGCAATTTCGCCTGCCGGTATTCGTCAACGGTCACGACGGGCTGTTGATCGAAGTGGCGGCGGGGTTGCTGGAAGGCGCGGCGCCTGAAGACCGCATCCGTGATGAAGCGGAGGAGGAAACGGGTTACCGCGTGCACCATGTGCAGAAGGTGTTCGAGGCGTACATGAGCCCCGGTTCGGTGACGGAAAAACTGCACTTCTTCATTGCCGAGTACGACGCCAGGTCGAAAGTCAGCGACGGTGGCGGGCTAGAGGCGGAAACCGAAGAGCTGGAAGTGCTGGAGTGGGCGTTCGACGACGCCCTCGAAGCGTTCTACCGTGGCGAGATCTGCGACGCCAAGACCATCATGCTGTTGCAGTATGCGGCGATGAAAAACCTCTACAATCAACCCTGATCTCCCCCGTAGGAGCTGCCGCAGGCTGCGATCTTTTGATCTTTTCAATGCAAGATCAACAGATCGCAGCCTGCGGCAGCTCCTACAAGGTCAAAAGCCGGGCAGGCGTGCGGTGCCGGGCGTTTGCCCGCCTTCAAGGGTGAGCAACAACGCCTTCGCCTCCAGCCCACCGGCAAACCCGGTGAGCTTGCCCGACGCACCAATCACCCGGTGACACGGCGCCACGATCGAAATCGGGTTCTTGCCATTCGCCGCACCCACCGCTCTGACCGCCGCCGGGTTGCCGATCTGTTCGGCGATCTGGCTGTAGCTGCGGGTCTCGCCGAACGGGATGGTCAGCAGCGCCGCCCAGACCTTTTTCTGAAATTGCGTGCCGGCAAAGTCCAGCTCCAGCTCGAAGCGATCACGGGTACCGGAAAAATATTCGCGTAGCTGCGTGGCGGTGCGCACCAGGATCGGATTGTCCGGCGCCTCGCTCATCGGGCCGAGGCGTACCCGCCCGGGTTTGTCGTTTTCCCAGAGGATGGCTGCCAGTCGCGAACCGTTCGCCACCAGCTTCAACTGGCCGACCGGGGAAGCCACGGTGATGCAGGTATAGGTCATGCCAGGGCTCGCAGGAAATTGCTGAACAAGCGTTAAGGATACTGCCTCGACGAGGAGGCGCAATACGTAATCCCGACCATACTTGCTCACTGCTTTTGAAGCGTTCCCCCTGGTTAATAAAAAGAAGAGACCGACTCATGAAGTACGAACCTTTTGCCAAATCGCTGATTGCGACCTCATTGGCTCTCAGCTGCCTGACTGCTCACGCTGCCTCCGTAGCCCCGGCGACGGGGGAAAACGGCATGGTGGTCACCGCCCAGCACCTGGCCAGCCATGTGGGCGTAGATGTGCTCAAGAGCGGCGGCAACGCTGTCGACGCAGCGGTCGCGGTCGGCTATGCGCTGGCGGTGGTGTACCCCGCGGCAGGCAACCTCGGTGGCGGCGGTTTCATGACCATTCAGTTGGCGGATGGGCGCAAGACCTTCCTCGACTTCCGTGAAAAAGCGCCGCTGGCCGCCACCGCCAACATGTACCTGGACAAGGACGGCAACGTCGTTCCCGATCTGAGTACCCGTGGCCACCTGGCCGTGGGTGTGCCGGGCACCGTTTCGGGCATGGAACTGGCGCTGTCCAAGTACGGCACCAAGCCGCGCAAGGAAATCATCGCCCCGGCCATCAAGCTGGCCGAAGACGGTTTCGTGCTGGAGCAGGGCGACGTCGATCTGCTGGACTACGCCACCGACATGTTCAAGAAGGACATGAAGGATTCCGGCTCGATCTTCCTCAGCAACGGCGAGCCGATGCAGGTTGGCCAGAAGCTGGTGCAAAAGGACCTGAGCAAGACCCTGCGGGAAATCTCCGAGAAAGGCGCCGACGGGTTCTATAAGGGCTGGGTGGCCGACGCCATCGTCACTTCCAGCCAGGCCAACAAGGGCATCATCACCCAGGCCGACCTCGACAAATACAAGACCCGCGAACTGGCGCCCATCGAGTGCGACTACCGTGGCTACCACGTGGTCTCGGCACCGCCACCGAGCTCCGGCGGCGTGGTGATCTGCGAGATCATGAACATCCTCGAAGGCTATCCGATGAAGGATCTGGGCTATCACTCGGCCCAGGGCATGCACTATCAGATCGAAGCGATGCGCCACGCCTATGTGGACCGCAACAGCTACCTGGGCGACCCGGATTTCGTGAAGAACCCGATTGCTCACCTGCTGGATAAAAACTACGCGACCAAGCTGCGCGAAGCGATCAAGCCACAAAAAGCCGCGGTATCGAGTGAGCTCAAGCCTGGCGTAGCGCCCCATGAAGGCAACAACACCACGCATTACTCCATCGTCGACAAGTGGGGCAACGCGGTGTCGGTGACCTACACCCTCAACGACTGGTTCGGCGCGGGCGTGATGGCGAGCAAGACCGGGGTCATCCTCAACGATGAAATGGACGATTTCACCTCGAAAATCGGTGTGCCGAACATGTACGGCCTGGTGCAGGGCGAGGCCAACGCCATCGCACCCGGCAAGGCGCCGCTGTCGTCCATGAGCCCGACCATCGTCACCAAGGACGGCAAAGTGGTGATGGTGGTCGGCACCCCGGGTGGCAGCCGCATCATCACCGCGACCTTGCTGACCATGCTCAACGTGATCGACTACGGCATGAACATCCAGGAAGCGGTGGATGCACCGCGTTTCCACCAGCAGTGGCTGCCGGAGGAGACCAACCTCGAAGCCTTCACCACCAGCCCGGACACAGTGAAGATCCTCGAAAGCTGGGGGCACAAGTTTGCCGGTCCACAGGACGCCAACCACCTGGCGGCGATCCTGGTCGGTGCGCCGTCCCTGGGCGGCAAGCCGGTGGGCAAGAACCGTTTCTACGGGGCGAACGACCCACGGCGTAACACCGGGTTGTCGCTGGGTTACTGAGGGTTGTGTCCGGAGGGGGACGGGCTTATGTTCGTCCCCTGAACCATCGACCGTTCAAGGAAGGAAATCATGACCACTGCGTTGTTAATCATCGACGTCCAGCAGGCTTTGTGTTCCGGTGAGTACGAGTGCTTCGAGATCGGCCGGGTCATCGACACCATCAATGACTTGTCTGCGCGGGCGCGCAAGGCCGCCGTGCCCGTGGTGCTGATCCAGCACGAAGAAGTGGGCAGCCCGCTGGCGCATGATGTTCCCGGCTGGCAACTGGCCGCAGGGCTGCAAACCTCGCCGAAGGATCATCGCGTGCGCAAGACCACCCCGGATTCGTTCTACAAGACCAACCTGCAAAAACTGTTGCCGGTGCAAGAATTCGAGCGCCTGGTCATCTGCGGCTTGCAAACCGATTACTGCATCAATGCCACCGTGCGCCAGGCCCTGACACTGGGCTACGACGTGGTACTGGCGAGCGACGCACATTCCACCGTCGACAACGGCAACCAGACCGCCGAAGACATCATCGCCGAACACAACAAGGACCTGAAGCGCCTGACCGGCTCCGTGGCGCGGATTGATGTGATCCCGGCCAAAGATATTCAACTCTAATCCACCACATTTCCCTGTGGGAGCGAGCTTGCTCGCGATGGCGTCATTACAGCCAGCATTGATGTTGGCTGACCCACCGCTATCGCGAGCAAGCTCGCTCCCACAGTAATCCCGGTTGCTGGCAGATGTTGCGTACACCCACCACCCCCTGTGGGAGCGAGCTTGCTCGCGATGGCGTCATTACAGCCAGCATCGGTGTTGGCTGATACACCGCTTTCGCGAGCAAGCTCGCTCCCACAGTAATCCCGGTTGCTGGCAGATTTTGCGTACACCCACCAACCCCTGTGGGAGCGAGCTTGCTCGCGATGGCGTCATTACAGCCAGCATTGATGTCAGCTGACCCACAGCTCCCACAGAACCCTACACCGCTCCGAAAATCTCGATCAGCTCGTTGAGGAACGCACTCACCAGGTCCTTCTGACGAGACGAATGCCGCACCGCCGCATGAAAGCTCACCTCATAACGCAGCAGCTCCGGGTTCAGCGGGTGCAATTGCCCCAGCTGTTCATGCCGGGTCGCGTAGTGCTGCGGCAGAAACCCCAGGTGCTGGCCGGACAGGATCAGCAGGGCCGCGCCGTCCATGCTGTCGGTGAGCACGGTCAGGCGTTCGATGGAGGTGGGGGCCGGCATCTCCGGCAACGGATGGCTCGGCCAGACCCAGTCAAAGCCGCTGACGTCTTCACGGGTCAGTGCGCCGACCTGGCCGAACAACGGATGCGAGGGCGCGCAGTAGGCAATCTGGGTTTCCGGGAACAGCGGGAAATAATCGATGCTGGGCAAGCGGTGCCAGAAGTAACCAATGGCCAGGTCGATATGGCCGTTGATGATTTTCTCTTCCAGCAGGGACGACGACAGCTCGGTGAAATGGAAGTACAGCCCTTCGTGCCGAGCCCGCAAACGGGCAATGGCCAGGCCGATTTTCTTGTTCGCCACCGGATCGATCTGCCCCAGCAGGCCGATGTTGATGCTGCCCGAGACTTTGCGGTTGATGTGCTGCACCTCGACCCGGAATCCTTCGGCCGCCGCCAGCAAGCGTCGGGCCGCCTCGATGAACTGCGTGCCTTTGGGCGTGACGGAAAACCCGCCACGCCCGCGTTCGCACAGACGAAAACCGACACGCGCTTCCAGCGTCGCCAATTGCGCGCTGATCGTCGGTTGCGTGGTGTTGAGGGCGGTTTGCGCCGCCGAGATGCCGCCGGCCTCGACGACGGTCAGAAATACCCGGATCAGACGCAGATCCAGCTCCGTTACAGTTCCCAGCATGGGGGCTCCCGATTCTCGATTACATAGGTGCTGATCTATGTGAACAGTGTGCCTGCGATATTTTATTGCCCGAACTCACGCCCTACATTGCCGTGAAACCAGCGTCATCGTCAGCTTTTTCGGGAGTTTCACCCGATCTGGACGTCGTAGCGAGCGCTGGAACCACAAAAACAACAAACACCAGCATAGGAACAATCGTATGTCAGGTTCCCCAGTGTCTGCGCGCGCCACCGAGGCGAGTGGCGGATTGGCCATCGAAGGCCACTCCATCGATTACATTCCGGAAAACGAACGTCACGCCAAACTCAGCAGCCAGGGACCGTTCTGGTTCCTGGGCAACTTCCACTTCTTCACCATCTCCATCGGTTTTGTCGGCCCGAGCCTCGGCTTGTCCGCGCTGTGGACCATGCTCGCCGGTGCCCTGGGCATCATGTTCGGCACCATTTTCATGGCGTTCCACGGCTCCCAGGGCCCGGAAATGGGCCTGCCGCAGATGATCCAGTCCCGCGCCCAGTTCGGCTATCGCGGGGTGATCCTGGCGTTGATGGCGACCATGTTCGTGTTCGTCGGATTCAACGTGGTGAATATCTCGCTGATCATGAACGGCCTGGAACATGTGTTCGGCATCGACCCGACCATCGTCGCCGTCACCGTGGTGCTGATCGGTGCGCTGTTGTCGATCTACGGCCACGACCTGATGCACAAGGCGTTCAAGTGGGCCTTGCTGGCGACCTTGCCGCTGTACGCCCTGGTGACCATCGCCCTGATGTTCGGTGCGGGTCAGGAAGGTGTCACGCCGGCGACCGATCTGGGCTTCAACTGGGTGGCCTTCGCCACGCTGTTCGCCATCGGTGCCAGCTACAACATTTCCTATGCGCCCTACGTGTCCGACTATTCCCGTTACCTGCCGAAAAACACCAGCCGGGTGAAATTGATCGCGGCGGTGTTCATCGGTGCCTCGTTGTCCGGCAGCTGGATGATCGGCCTCGGCGCCTGGCTGGCGCAGCAGTTGAAAGCAGCGGATGCACTGGTGGCGTTGAACCAGGTCGGTTCATCCATGGTGCCGGGGTTGGGTAATCTGCTGGTGATCGTCTCGGTGGCGGGCTTCTTGCCGATCATCGCGCTCAACACCTACAGCGCCATGCTGACGCTGCTGACCGGTGTCGACTCGATCAAAAAAATCTCCCCGACACCCCGCGCCCGCGTGCTGTCGATCAGTGTGATCAGCGTGATTCTGTTGACCTGCGTGCTGTCGATCAAAGGGGACGGCATCGCGCTGTTGAACACCTTCCTGGTGCTATTGCTGTACTTCCTCGTGCCGTGGACCGCCGTCAACCTGGTGGACTACTTCTTCGTGCGCAAGGGCCGCTATGCGATCCCGCATTTCTTCACGCCGAAGGGCATCTACGGCGCCTGGCAATTTCGCGGCATCGTTTCGTACCTGATCGGCTTCGCCGCGATGGTGCCGTTCTTCTACATCTTCGATGCCGCCGCTGGCAAAGAGGTTTTCGTCGGCCCGCTGGCGCGAATTCTTGAAGGCGTGGACATCGCCTGGCTGGTGGGCCTGGTGGTGTCGGGGCTGACCTATTACCTGCTCAGCCGCTCGATTGACCTGGCTGCCGAACGCCGGGTGATCGACGCCCTGAGCGAGAGCGACATCGTCGCCATGACCCATTCATCTGCGGAGGCAGGGCGTTGAACAACGCAAAAAATACCGTGGTCGCCTGCTGCCAACTGGCACCGAAAGTAGGTGACCTGGGCTACAACCGCACGCTCACCGAGCGCGCGATTCGCCAGGCGGCGCACCAGGGCGCGCAAGTCGTGGTGTTGCCCGAACTGGTGCAGAGCGGCTATGTGTTTGCCGACCGCGACGAAGCGCTGAGCCTGGCGGAAACCGTTGACGGTCCGACCTTGCAGTTGTGGCAGGCCCTGGCCCGTGAGCTGAACCTGGTGATCGTCGGCGGCTTCTGCGAACGCCTGCCCGGCGATGAGCTGGCCAACAGCGCGGCGATGATCGACGCCAATGGCCTGCGCGCGGTGTACCGCAAGGCGCATCTGTGGGATGCCGAAAAGGACATCTTCACCGCTGGCGATGCGCCGCCGCCGGTGGTCGAAACGCTGCACGGACGGCTCGGCATGCTGATCTGCTACGACCTGGAATTCCCCGAGTGGGTGCGCCTGCCGGCGCTGGCCGGCGCCGATCTGTTGTGCGCGCCGGTCAACTGGCCCGACGGTCCGCGGCCGCAAACCGAGCGCCCGGCGGAAGTCCTGCGGGTGCAGGCCAATGCCTCGGTGAACCGCCTGTTCATTGCCGCATGCGATCGCTATGGCCATGAGCGCGGGGTCGGCTGGGTGCAAGGGTCGGTCATCGTCGATGCCGACGGTTACCCCTTGGCCGGTCCGGCGGAGCAGGGCGGCGAGCAAATCCTGCTGGCGACGCTGAACCTCGCCGAAGCGCGCAACAAGCGCATCAGTGCCCGTAACGACCTGCATCAGGACCGCCGGCCACAGCTGTACGGGTTGCACAGCACTTTGTAACCGATGATGTCATTGCGTGCTGGACGCCCGTCAGGGGCCTATGGCATCGTCGAAACGAAAGGCCATGCAGTGAACGGGATCGCAATGATGGGGGCGGTAAATAAAGTCGACGGTGACGCAACGATGGTCACGCTCAAGGCGTTCAATCATTGCGTATTGCACCTTGGCCGGCTGGCGCGGGAGAGCGGGGCGTCGCGATTCATCGCCGATGGCCTGCAGGCATTCGGTCAACTGGTACCCTTCTCCTCTGCCTGGTGGGGCGAAATGTCTGCGCCAGGTCCTGAGGTGCCCATGCAAAGCTGGATGCATGGCAGCATCAATCTTCCTGAATCCTTTGCCGCCGAATGGCATCCGGTGGCGGCCAACGATCAGTTCTCCTACGCCACGCTCAATCGTCCCGGTGAAGTGGTGCGCGACAAGGGTTTCACCGACCCTTGCGAGGCAGTCAATGATTTCGCCCGGCGCTTCGATCTCTATCACTTGATGAGCATCACTTACGAATTGCCCGAAAGCGGCCTGATGTTTTTCGTCTGCCTCTACCGGGGTGAGGATGAACAGGCGTTCGAGGAGAACGAAGCCGAGCTGTTTTTGGCGTTCTGCGATCACCTGTTCCAGCTGTGGCGGTTTCAGGTGCAGGACATGATTCGCTTCGACAGTGAAAACGGCGGGAGTGATTTTGGCATCGCGCGCATGGACGGCAGTCTGCTCTATGTGGGGGCCAGGTTGTGTGTTGCCATCCAGCGCGAACTGCCCGGCTGGAGCGGTTCCACGCTGCCACCGGAGGTGATCGGGCAATTGTCCAAAGCCCCCTGCGTGATCCGCCTGGGCCGCTGTGCCCTGACCCTGAGCCCCAACGCCGAACACGTCATCCTGTCCCTCGATGCGCCCTCGGGCGGGGACGGCCTGGCACCTCGGGAGCGCACGGCGGCGATGCTGTTCGCCGCTGGCCACTCCTACAAGGAAATCGCCAGAATGCTCGCCTTGAGCCCGTCTACCGTGCGGACCTACCTGCGCAATTGCTACTTGCAGCTCGGTGTGAAAAGCAAGGTGGAGCTGGGCTCTGTCCTGCGTTCGCCGGGTGCGCTGACGGAGTCCGTGCGCCGGGATTAATCCCTGCCGTTTCAATTATTTGCCTGACCCCTCCTCATTTGCAGAGGTCCATTCGAGCGCTGCGCCCTATAGGGTAGGCCCTGTCTATGCAAGGGCTTGTGCAGCCGTTCGGGCCGCTTCAAAACAATAAGAACAGGGGTGAGGCATTTGAGACTTTCCAGGCTTTTTGTCGCCATTGCGGCGACCACGATATTTTCCGGCATGGCGTTGGCGACGACACCCGCCGACACGGTCATGCGCAATGGCTACGTCTACACGGTCGATGGCCAGAATTCCGTGCAGCAGGCCATCGCCATTTCGGGCGGCAAGATCGTCTACGTCGGCAACGATGCCGGGGTCGACGGCTACATCGGCAAGCAGACACAACTGATCGACCTGGCCGGGCGCATGCTGATGCCGGGCTTCGTCGATGCGCACATGCACCCGGGGGATGGCGGTCGCGCCATGACGCTGTGCGACCTGAAATACCAGACCATGACCCGCGCGCAGTTTCAGGCGAGCATCCAGGCCTGCCTCGATGCCGAGAAGGACAAGGGCCCGGATGTCTGGCTGGAAGTCGGCAGCTGGGATCGCATGGGCATGACCGGGCTTGACGGCGACGCCGACAAATCGACCCTGGACGCGCTCAAGACCCAGCGTCCGATCCAGGTGCGCTCCACCGATTTTCACACCGTGCTGACCAACTCTCGCGGCCTGGAACTGGCCGGGATCAACAAGAACACCGCCGACCCGGAAGACGGCAAGTACCGACGCGACAGCGCCGGCAACCCGAACGGCATCTGTGAGGACGGCGCCGCCGAGTCGTTGGCCGCCGTGGTGCCGCCCGCCACCGACGCGGAAAAACTCAACCAGACCCGTGCGGCCCTCGACGCCATGCGCCAGCAGGGCATCACCAGCTTCTTCGATGCCCTGTCGGGGCCGGAAAGCGGCAAGGCCTTCACCACTCTGCAAAAGTCCGGCGAACTGACCGCCCGGGCCTTGCTGGCGATCAAGCTGGACCCGGCCGCCGCGGCCGCCGACCCGGTGAAAACCATCGCCGAGGCCAAGGCCCTGGCCAACACCTACGACCAGGGCGAAGTGCATGTCGCGCCGGGCGTGAGCATGCGCCACGTCAAACTGTTCATGGACGGCATCATCAATGCCCCGGCGGACACCGGCGCCATGTTGACCCCGTACCTGCACAACAGCGGCACCGCCAAGGCACCTCAGTGGACGCCGGGCAAGAACCTGGGCGAGCTGTACTTCCCGCCGCAGGTGCTCAATCCGCTGGTGCTGCAAGCGGTCAAGGCCGGTCTCGATCCGCACCTGCACGCCACCGGCGAGCGCGCGGTGCGCGATGCACTGGACAGCGTCGCCTATGTGCGCAAAGAACTGCCCGGTACGGATTTCCGCCCGGCCATCGCGCACGCCGAGTCGGTCGACCCTGCCGACTATTCACGCTTCAAGGCGCTGGATGTCACCGCGACCATGTCGTTCCAGTGGGCGCAGCAGGCACCGTCCACGGTCGATGGCACCAGCGACCACCTCGGCGCCGAGCGTTTCGAGCGCATGGAACCCTCGGGCAGCATCGCCCATGCCGGCGGCCGTGTGGCGTTCGGCAGCGATTGGCCGGTCGATCCCCTCGATGAGTTCCTGGCGCTGAAAGTCGGTGTCACCCGCTCCGGCGACCCCACCAATCCGCACAGCTATGGACCTAAATATGCCGGGCGACTCAACAGCGATCCGGCCATGTCGCGAGCCGAAGTGCTGCGCAGCATCACCCTCAATGCCGCCCAACAGCTGAAGCTGGAGGCGGTGCTGGGCTCGGTCGAAGTCGGCAAGTTCGCCGACCTGATCGTGCTCGACAAGAACTTCATGCAGGTGCCCGAGGAGGAACTGGGCCGCAATGACGTGTTGCTGACGCTGGTCGGCGGCAAGGTCGTGTGGGCCAAGGCGCCGTTCCTGGGGCTCGCGCCAAACGTGGTTTCCCAGGCTGTTACTTCCCGATCCGCCCAATAAAAACTAGAGAGCGTTCCGATGCGATTGATTCCAAACCTATTGGCCGCCGCACTGGCCTTGTCGTCGGTGCAGGCGATGGCCGCCGCTGACCTGGTGTTGTTCAACGGCAAGGTCTTTACCGCTGAACCCGGCCAGGCGCTGGTGCAGGCTGTTGCGGTGCAAGACGGCAAGATTCTGAAAGTCGGCAGCGATGCCGAAATCAATGCCCTGGCCGATGCCGGGACCCAACGCATCGACCTGGCGGGCAAGGTGTTGATGCCAGGCATGATCGACACCCACAGCCACCCGGTGGTGGGGGCGTTCGACAGCATGAAGGCCAACCTGCTGGACGAAGTCAAACCGCTGCCGGAACTTGAGCAGTGGTTGATTGAAGAGGACAAGGCCGGGCGGGCCCGGGCTGGCGATGTGATCAGCGTCGCCGGGGTCAGTTCGGCCTATTGGGAAAAAAGCCGTGAACTGGGCAAGGTATTCAATCAGGGGCGCTGGGCCGATCAGCCTGTCGTTTTCAGCGGCATCGACGGCCACACCGGTTGGGCCAACAACGCGATGCTCAAGCATCTGAACATCGACGCGGCACTGGTCAAGAGCCTGCCGGAGAAAGAGCGCGGTTACGTCGGCCATGAAGCGGACTTCACGCCGAATGGCTACTTTGCCGAATCACGCTGGGACGTGGTGCGCAGCGCAATTCCCGCGCCCAGCCAGGAGACCATGCTCAAGGCCGCGAAAGAGGCGGTGCGGGTCAACAACCAGTTCGGCATCACTGCGTGGATGGACGCCGCGGCGAACGGCGGCAGTGAAGACTCACTGTTCGATTTCCATGCCACCGCCGAAAGCGTCGGCGTCCTGCCGTTGTACAAGGCGCTGGCGCAGAACGGCGAACTCAGCGCCCACGTCGCCGCGTTGATGGTCACCAACCCGAAGAGCAAACCGGCCGACCTGGAAGTGATCGCCACGGTGATGAAGCAGTTCGAGGGTGTGCCCAACCTGACGTTCCCCGGCATCAAGGTCTTTGTCGACGGCATCCTCGAGTTCCCGGGGCAAACCGCTGCGGTCATCGTGCCGTACAAGAACAGCCACAAGGACGGACAACTGCTGACCGACCCGGCGCACTTCGGTGAACTGGTGGTGGCGGCGGAAAAACGCGGCTGGATCGTGCACATGCACGCCGTCGGTGACCGCGCGGTGCGTGAAGCACTCAATGGCGTGGCCTATGCGCGCAAGCTCAGCCCGACCCCGGTGCCGCACAGCATCGCGCACCTGCAACTGGTCAATCCCAAGGAGTTCCCACGCTTCAAGCAACTGGGCGTGATCGCCTCGATGCAACTGCTATGGGCCACCGGTGAGTCCTACACCGTCGAACTGGTCAAGCCCTACATCAGTGCCTTTGCCTACGGTTACCAGTATCCCGCGCGGTCCCTGCATGACGCCGGTGCAACGATTGCCGGTGGCAGCGACTGGCCGGTGTCGAGCGCCAATCCATTCAACGCCATTGCCCAGGCCAGCACGCGCAAGGGGCCGTTGGGCGTACTCAATGCCAAGGAAAGCATCGACCGCCAGAGCATGTTCTATGCCTACACCCTCAACGCGGCGAAAACCCTGCGCCTGGACAAGCAGATCGGTTCGCTGGCACCGGGCAAGCAGGCTGACCTGATCATCCTCGACCGCGACGTGTTCAAGGTCAGCGATGACGACCTGTTCGACACCAAAGTCCTGAACACCTTCTTCGCCGGCAAGCAGGTCTACGCCCCCGCGTCCTGACCTGCGAACACCCGACACACGCAAAAACCGCCAGCCCCTCGCAGCGCGAGGGGCCTGGCATCGCCATGCCTGAAATTCCCCGTACGCCATAACAACAAGAGAACTGTATGAACGCACTTTCAGCAATGACCCTCGCCGCCCTGGCATTGGCCCCCCTGAGCAGCCACGCCCTGGCCCTCAACGATGACTTCAGCCTTGACATGACCCTGGGCGTCGTCAGCGACTACCGTTCCCGTGGCATCTCGCAAACCCTGGGTGATCCGGCCGTGCAGGGCGGGGCAACGCTGCTGCACAGCAGTGGCCTGTACATCGGCGCCTGGACCTCCAACGTGGATTTCGGTGGCGGCTTCGATACCCGGCAGGAGCTTGAGTACTACGCGGGTTACTTCTGGCAGGCGACCGAGGCCATCAGCCTGGACCTGGGCTACATCAAGTACGACTACCCGAAAAACTCCGAATTCAACCTCAGTGAGGTGTACGCCATTGTCGATGTGTATGGCGTCAAGCTCGGTGCCTATTACTCAAAGGACACGCCGAACTTCTTCGGCGAGGACCAGGACACCCTTTACACCTACCTGGGCTACAAAATCGATCTGCCGGCTGAAGTCGGCCTGGACCTGCGCTTTGGACGCAACGATGTGAAAGACCCCGCGTTCTGGTCCGCCAGTGGCGATAACCGCGAGTCTTACTACGAGTGGGAGGCCAAGCTGACACGCGACTTCGTCGGCGTGACCTGGGGCCTGAGCTACGTCGACACGGACTTGTCGAAAAGCGAGTGCAGCAGTTGGTATGGCTATGATGACCTGTGCTCGGCCACGGTCGTTGCAAGCGCCACCAAGACCTTTTGATTCACCCCCGACAACAAAAACAGTTCCTCAAAGGAAACACCGTCATGAGTGCGCAACGCAGTCCCCTGATCGAGACCCGCTCGATCGATTTCATTCCCGAGGCCGAGCGTCACGGCAGTCTCTACAGCCAGTTCACCCTGTGGCTTGGCGCCAACCTGCAAATCACCGCCATCGTCACCGGCGCGCTCGCCGTGGTACTGGGTGGCGATGTGTTCTGGTCGCTGATCGGTTTGCTGATCGGACAGGTGCTCGGCGGCGCCGTGGTGGCGCTGCACGCGGCGCAAGGGCCGAAGCTCGGGCTGCCGCAGATGATCTCCAGCCGCGTGCAGTTCGGGGTGTATGGCGCGGCGATCCCGATTGTCCTGGTGTGCCTGATGTACCTCGGTTTCAGCGCCACCGGCGCGGTGCTGTCGGGGCAGGCGATCGCGCAGTTGATCAGTGTCAGCGACAGCGCCGGCATCCTGATTTTCGCGGCGTGCATCGCGTTCCTGACGATCTTCGGCTATCGGGTGATTCACCTGGTCGGGCGGGTGGCTAGCGTGCTGGGCATCATCGCCTTCGCCTACCTGTTCACCCGGTTGATGACCCTCAACGACATCGGCCTGCTGCTCGACAACCGTCATTTCAGCTGGAGCACGTTCCTGCTGGCGGTGTCGCTCTCGGCGTCCTGGCAGATCGCTTTCGGCCCTTATGTGGCAGACTACTCGCGCTACCTGCCGAGCAAGACGTCGTCGTGGAAAACCTTCGCCGCTGTCGGTCTCGGCACGGTGCTGGGGGCCCAGGCTTCGATGGTGCTCGGGGTGTTCGCCGCTGCACTGGCCGGGGCGAATTTCCGTGGGCACGAAGTGGCGACCATTGTCGGCCTGGGCAGTAGCGGGGTGATCGCCTCCTTGCTGTACCTGAGCATTGTCTTCGGCAAGGTCACGGTGTCCACCCTCAATGCCTACGGCAGCTTCATGTGCATCGCCACCATCATCAGTGGCTTTCGCCGCCGCCTGGAAATCAGCGCCCGCCAGCGCATGCTGTTTGTGCTGCTGATCGTCGCGGCGTCCACCGCGCTGGCATTGGCCGGGCAGTACTCGTTCCTTAACTCGTTCAAGTACTTCATCCTGTTCCTGCTGACGTTCTTCACCCCGTGGAGCGCGATCAACCTGGTGGACTACTACTTCATCAACAAGGAACGCTACGACATCCCGGCGCTGTCCGACCCGACAGGCCGCTACGGTCGCTGGAACGTGCTGGGGATCAGCGTGTACGTGATCGGCGTGTTGATCCAGCTGCCCTTTGTCGACACCCATTTCTACTCCGGGCCGATGGTTGCGCAACTGGGTGGCGTGGATATTTCCTGGATCGTCGGGTTGTTGGTGCCGGGTGTGATCTATTACGCGCTGGCCAAGCCGTCGATGAGTGGCGTGGTGGTTGAGCGGGGTTAACACGACCAGGAGAGACTAGCATTTGTGGCGAGGGAGCTTGCTCCCGCTGGACTGCGTAGCAGTCCCATCTTTTAGGGCCGCTTCGCGCCCCAGCGGGAGCAAGCTCCCTCGCCACAGGGGCCGGCAGTGACTAGCGTTCCGGAAGTTTCCAGTGCTCACGCAACTGCTCGTACTGCGCTTGCGGCAGTTGCACCAGCACCGGGGATTTGCCAGGGTCCAGCCAATCGAACAGCCGCGCAATATCCGCCGGGTCCATGGCCGTACAGCCACGTGTCGGCGCCGTGGGGCCGCGCCAGATGTGGAAGAAAATGCACGAGCCGGCAGCGGGAGAGGCCGGGGTGTTGTGCTGGATGACAATGCCCTGGCGGTACAACTCATCCGGGCGGCGCATCCGTTCGGAGCTGCTCCAGTCCTTTTCGACGACCGCGCCGTCGACCAGTTCGTTGTAGCGAGTCGATTGGCTGTCATCCACGCATTCGATGCTCGGTGTCAGCGACAGATAGGGCAGGCGGGTATCGGCCGAAGGCGCGTAGCCAAACGCCGTGCCCAGCTTGAACATGCCAGCTGGCGCCTTTCCGTCGCCTTCCTGCTTGACCGGTCCTTTAGGTGGGCCGCTGTCGAGCAGCCCCTTGCCCCAGCCCATGCCGTTCTTGCCGAGAACGACGGCAAAGGGCGCTTCGAATTTCTGCAAGGTCTGCCCGTGCCGTTCATAGCGCTGGGCAGTGCCCTGGATGTCATTCCAGCCTTTACTGGTGACCACGATCAGTTGGTCGCTGCCGTCGAGTCCCTGGGCCATGACGGCCAGCGGAAAAAACGCCATCAACAGGGCCTTGAGCAGAATGCTCATGGCGTCAACGGCGTGATCGGGAAGTCCATGACGTCCGGCTTCGGCGGATTGCCGCTGTACGTGAAGTGCCACCACTCGGCCGAATATCCCACAAAGCCTTCCTTGGCCATGGCATCGGTCAGTCGCTGGCGATTGGCCCTGGCCGTGGCGTTGATCAGCGCCGAGTCGGTGTGCGCGCGCTCATCGAAGCAGTCGAAACCGGTGCCCATGTCGAGCGCGCCGTCGCGCCAGCGCTCGCCGTAAGGCGCCGTGCAATCCACCGGTTTAACCGAAGGCGTCCAGGTGTCGGCGGGCAGGGCGTCGGGGCCGGTCATCGTCAGGTCGACGGTGTTGCCCCGGGAGTGATTGGACACCCGGGCCACATACCCCAAGCGCCAGAAGTCCTGCTTGTCGACCCGTGGATAGAACTCGGTCTTGAGCGGGTCGCCGGGTTCGCTGGCGAAACGGCCCATGTCCGCCACCGCGCGGGTCGGGCGATAGCAGTCGAATACCTTCAAGCCGTAGCCTTCGGCTTTCAGTGCGCTTTGCACTCGGGCCAACGCCTTCGCCGCGTCCTGCGATAGCAGGCATTCCGCCGCCTGGTAGCCGTCGAGCGGGTGCCCGGTGAAATTGTGTGCGCTGGCGTAGCGGATGTCCTGCACGATGCCCGGGTCGACGCTGCGCACATACAGCATGTGCCCGGGTTTCGAGTCGTCGGCCATGCACGGCAGGGCAAGGCTCAGGCACAGCAACAACAGACAGGGTGAACGCGACATCGGGACGGCTCCATGCATGACCAGTCACTCCATCATGGCTGGAAACCGCCGGCACCTCCATGAAGTTGTTGATCGGCGTGATAGGACGAACGCACCAGCGGCCCGGACGCGACGTTCTTGAAACCCATGCGCGCACCTTCTTCGGCGAACCAGGCAAAGGTGTCCGGGTGCACGAAGCGCTGCACCGGCAGGTGACTGCGCGAGGGCTGCAGATACTGACCAAGGGTCAGCATGTCGATGTCGTGCTCGCGCATGCGCTGCATGACTTCGATCACTTCCTCGTCGGTTTCGCCCAGGCCCAGCATCAGGCCGGATTTGGTCGGTACGTGGGGCACGGCGAGCTTGAACTTCTGCAGCAGGTCCAGCGACCACTCGAAGTCCGAACCAGGGCGCGCGGCCTTGTACAGGCGCGGTACGGTTTCCAGGTTGTGGTTGAACACATCCGGCGGCTCAGTGGCGGTGATCGCCAGGGCCACGTCCATGCGTCCGCGATAATCCGGCACCAGGGTCTCCAGTTGCACGCCGGGGGACAGCTTGCGGATCTCGTGCAGGCAATCGACAAAGTGTTGGGCGCCGCCATCGCGCAAATCGTCGCGATCCACCGAGGTGATCACCACGTACTTCAGGCGCAGTTCGGCGATGGCCACGGCCAGGTTCATCGGCTCGTTGACGTCCAGCGGCCTGGGCCGGCCATGGCCGACATCACAGAACGGGCAACGCCGGGTGCAGATGTCGCCCATGATCATGAAGGTCGCGGTGCCACCTGAAAAACACTCGCCGAGGTTCGGGCACGAGGCTTCTTCGCAAACGCTGTGCAGCTTGTGCTTGCGTAGCAGCTGCTTGATCCGCTCGACCTCGGGAGAGATCGGCATGCGCACGCGAATCCAGTCGGGTTTGCGCGGGAATTCATCCGTGGGAATGATCTTCACCGGAATCCGCGCAACCTTGTCCGCGCCGCGCAGTTTGGTGCCGACTTCCACTTTGGCCGGGTGGTTGCCGGTCGATTCGACAATGGCGTTCATGGTTATTTCCTTGTACATCAGCGTACAGAACCTGAGGGAGACCCTGTGGGAGCGAGCTTGCTCGCGATGAGGCCACTACATTCAGCATTGATGTTGAATGAATGTCCGCCATCGCGAGCAAGCTCGCTCCCACAGGTTTTTTCCCACAGGGTTCTATGTTGTCCGGTCAGTCGCGATAGACCGGGAAGTCCGCACACAGGGCGGCCGCCTGGCGGGCGACATTGGCTTCGATGTCGGCATCGCCCAGGTGGTCGAGGATGTCGCAGATCCACCCGGCCAGGGCGATGCTTTGCGCTTCCTTGAAGCCACGGCTGGTGATCGCCGGCGTACCGATGCGCAGGCCGGAGGTCACGAAGGGCGATTGCGGATCGTTGGGCACGGCGTTCTTGTTCACGGTGATGCCGGCACGCCCGAGGGCGGCGTCGGCGTCCTTGCCGGTCAGGCCCTGGCGGATCAGGCTGACCAGGAACAGGTGGTTGTCGGTACCGCCGGAGACCACGTCATAACCGCGCTCGATAAACACCTGTGCCATGGCCTGGGCATTGCGGATCACCTGCGCCTGATAAGTCTTGAATGCCGGCTCCAGCGCTTCCTTGAAGCACACGGCCTTGGCGGCGATCACGTGCATCAGCGGGCCACCCTGGCCACCGGGGAACACCGCGGCATTGAGCTTCTTCTCCAGTTCCGGGTTGGCCTTGGCCAGAATCAGACCGCCACGGGGGCCGCGCAGGGTCTTGTGCGTGGTGGTGGTGACCACGTCGGCGTAGGGCAGCGGGTTCGGGTACAGACCGGTCGCCACCAGCCCGGCGACGTGGGCCATGTCGACGAAGAAGTAGGCGCCGACCTTGTCCGCAATCTGACGAAAGCGCGGGAAATCCAGGGTCTTCGAATAGGCCGAGAAGCCGGCGATGATCATCTTCGGCTGGTGCTCGATCGCCAGACGCTCGACTTCGTCGTAATCGATCAGGCCGCTGGTGGTGTCGATGCCGTACTGCACGGCGTTGTACAGCTTGCCGGAAAAACTCACCTTGGCGCCGTGGGTCAGGTGGCCGCCGTGGGCCAGGCTCATGCCGAGCACGGTGTCGCCCGCTTGCAGTAACGCCAGATAAACTGCGGCGTTGGCCTGGCTGCCGGAGTGCGGCTGGACGTTGGCGTAGTCGGCGCCGAACAGTTGTCTGGCGCGATCGATGGCCAGTTGTTCGACCACATCGACGTGCTCACAGCCACCGTAGTAACGCTTGCCCGGATACCCTTCGGCGTACTTGTTGGTCAGGCCGCTGCCCTGGGCCTGCATGACCCGCTGGCTGGTGTAGTTCTCCGAGGCGATCAGTTCGATATGGTGTTCCTGCCGCGCATCCTCGGCATTCATCGCCGCCAGCAGTTCGTCGTCGTAGCCTTTGATCTGGTCGTGTTTGCTGAACATGGTGTGGTCCTTTTTCCGGATTCGTGGGGGCTTCAAGCGTCGGCGTGTTCGGCGGTCAGGCGTGCATAGGCGTCTTGATCGAGCAAGTCGCTCAACGCCTCGACATCGACCGGTTTGAAGCGAAAGAACCAGCCTTCGCCCAACGGGTCTTCGTTGACCCGTTCCGGGCTGCTCTCCAGCGTGTCGTTGACCTCGACCACCTCACCGTCCAGCGGCATGCCGATACTGCTGGCGGCTTTCACCGACTCCAGCACCGACACTTCAGCGCCGGCACCGAAGGCGCCCAGTTCAGGCACCTGAACGAACACCACATCCCCCAGCGCCTGCTGGGCAAACGCCGTGATGCCGACGGTGACCAGGCCATTGCTCTCAAGGCGCAACCATTCGTGATCGACGGTAAAACGCAATTGGCTCATATCAACTCCTTATTGTTTTAAGGCTCGTGGCGGGGCGACGAGCGGGGTTGGAGGAGTGATAGCAAGGGTGGTGCCAAGGTTTATTAGTTGTTTTAAATCAATGGTTTGAGGTGATTTTATTAAGCGTGAGAGATTTCGTCCGTATTGAAATCAATACAGGCAAACAGGGCAGTGGGCGCAGACGCCGTAATTGCGGGTGGGAAAGGTTTTGTCTTGATTTCGCTACGCTGTATCGATTTGCGAACGACGATCTTGCGCACGACTTAGTCCCCTGTGGGAGCGAGCTTGCTCGCGATAGCGGCATGACAGTCACATTGATATTGACTGACACTCCCTCATCGCGAGCAAGCTCGCACCCACAGGGGAATGTGTTGTCGGTGACAATGCGTTCTGACAGATAACTCAGGGCTTGCCGGGAATCCCATATTTGCGCAGGCGAATCGCGATGGCGCTATGGGACGTCTGCAGCCGCGCAGCGAGCAACCGACTGGACGGATAGCTGCGATAAAGCTGTTCCAGCAGGTTCTTTTCGAAGTCGCCAACGGCCTCTTCCAGGCTGCCGACTTCACCGTCGTTTTGCCGCTCTACGGCGGTGCGGGCGATGTCGAGGTCGTCGATGTCCACCAGCGGATTTTCGCAAATCGCCGCCGCGCGAAAGATCACGTTTTGCAGTTGTCGCACGTTGCCCGGCCAGCGGTTGCCGAGCAGGGCGCCGAAGGTGCTCGGCGCCAGGCGACAGGCCGGTCGCTGGATCTGCGCGCAGGCCTGTTGCATGAAGTGATTGGCCATCAGCAGGATGTCGTGACCGCGCTCGCGCAACGGCGGCACTTGCAGGTTGAGCACGTTGAGGCGGTAGAACAAATCTTCGCGGAAACGTCCTTCGGCGACCATTTTTTCCAGGTCGCGGTGGGTCGCGCTGAGCACCCGCACGTTGACCCGTACTTCCTTGTCGCCACCCACCCGACGGAAGCAGCCATCGCTGAGAAAGCGCAGCAACTTGGCTTGCAGATAGGGCGACATTTCTCCCACTTCATCGAGGAATACCGTGCCCTGATCCGCCAGTTCCAGCAGGCCGAGCTTGCCGCCCCGTTGCGCGCCGGTGAAGGCGCCGGGGGCGTAGCCGAACAGCTCGCTTTCAGCGAGGCTCTCCGGCAGTGCCGCGCAGTTCAGGGCCAGGAATGGCGCGTCGTGCCGTGGACTGATGGCATGGCAGGCGCGGGCCACCAGCTCCTTGCCGGTGCCGGTTTCACCCTGGATCAGGAGCGGCGCATCAAGGGCTGCCACCCGTTGCGCGCGGGCCTTGAGCGCGCGGATCGGCGGCGATTCGCCGAGCAGTGCATCGAAGCCTTCGGCATGGTCGTGGTGCAGCGCCGACAGGCGTTCGCCGATGCGATTGGGTTGATACAGGGTGAGCAGGGCGCCAGCGTCGGTGATCGGCATCGCGTCGAGCAGCAAGGTCTGGCCGCCGAGGCTGACCTCGTGCATCGGCAGGCGGAAATGATGGGCGATCAGGGTGCGCTGCAAATCGGCATCGTCGAACAGGGCGGTCAGCGACTCACCGGCCGGTTCGCGGCCGCACAGGGCGATCAGCGCCGGGTTGGCCAGTAGCACATGACCACGGTCATCCACCGCCAGCACCGGGTCGGAACTGGCTGCCAGCAAGGCGTCCAGCTGCAGGCGCCGGCGTTGCCCCGGAAGGATGTCGACCAGGGTCACGGCCTGCACGCCGCGCACATCGAAAAGGGCTTCGCGCAACTCTTCGAGCACCTCGGCGCCGAGGGTCGGCGCATCGATGTAGACGTTGGGCGGGACCATTTCCACGGCGTCCAGGTTGAAACTGCGTCCACCGAGCAGGGCCAGCACTTCCTGGGTGATGCCGACGCGGTCGATGAAGGTGACGTGGATGCGCATGACGGGCCTGCAAGGTTGGCGAACTAAAATCAGTATGCCCGGCAAAATTTCAATTTGGCGAGTGGCATGTCACGGCTTGGCGGTTTTACGGGCGCTGGCGGCCAGGTCCTCAAGGAACGCCTGGAGGATCGGCGGCGGTGCCGTACCGCGCCGGGTGATCACATCGAAGGGTGACTTCAGGCGCAGGCTCGCGGCTGCCAGTTGATGCATCTCGCCGCTCTTGACCCACTGGCTGGCGAAGTGCTCGGGCAGGAAGCCGACATAGGCCCCGGAGATGATCAGGATGGCCGAAGCCTCGATGTTATCGACGGTGGCGGCCGCCTTGCTCACGCCCAGGTGTTCGAGGTCGTATTGCTGCATGTAGCCGCGCACGACGATGCGCCCGGCAGCGACTTCTTCGAGCAGTTCCTCACCTTCTGCCAGGCTGCCAAACAGCGGGTGGCGCCGCCCGCAATACAAGCCCAGGGCTTCCTGGTACAGCGGCGATTGCAGCAGCCCCGGCACATGGATCGGGAAGTGCCCGATGGCGAGATGAAGTCGACCGTCGAGCACCCGCTCTTCGAGTTCCGCCGGGGTGCCGACATACACGTTCAAGTGCACGTCATGGCCCCGTGAGACGAAGCGCTGGGTGGTGCGCGGGATCGGCGAGTCGGGGTCGGTGATCGTGGTGTCGATGATCCCCAGGTTGAGCTTGCCGCTGATGTGCTGCTTGAGCACGTCGGCGTCCATGCAGAAGTTTTCCACCGCCGACAGCAGGCGCTGGGTGGCTTCATGAATCGCCACGCCCTGTTCGGTCAGGCGAAAGCCGCTGCGCCCGCGCTGGCAGAGTTTGACCCCCAGGCGGGTTTCCAGGTGGGTCATCTGCTCGCTGATGGTCGACTGCCCGGCGTTCAGCGCCGCCTGCGCGGCCGAGAAACCGCCGCAACGGACAATCGTGGCAAACACCCTGAGCAGTTTCAGGTCGACATCGTGCAGCTGGATCATCTTGGACCTCCGGCCTGTGGACGCATCGGGAATGCCGATATGAGTATCTGATGTTTAGCATTTTTTCCACGAAAACCTGCGCCCATAGTCTTTCCAACGGCGGTCGCCTTGCAGTCCGCCAGGCCGATAACAAGAAGTGGAGAGGCTAGAAATGTCGAACAACGGTTATGAATCCGGTCGCCTGAACCTGCCATTCGTGGGTCATTGCACCTTTGGCAAATCCCCGGTGTGCACCGATTGGGATGCACTGGATGCCGACGTCGCGGTGCTGGGCGTACCCAACGACATGGGCACCCAGTGGCGCTCCGGCGCTCGCTTCGGACCCCGCGGGATTCGTGAAGCATCGACGCTGTTTTCCTTCGGCCACGCCGGTGCCTACGATCACGAAGATGACGTGATGTACCTCACCGCATCGGATGTGCGCATGGTCGACGTCGGTGATGCCGACATCGTCCACACCGACATGGCCACCAGCAACAAGAACACCGAATACGCCGTGCGCAAGATCCTCGACGCTGGCGTGATGCCGGTGGTGCTCGGCGGCGACCACTCGGTGCACGCGCCGGTGATCAAGGCCTTCGAAGGCCGCGGCCCGATCCACATCATCCACTTCGATGCGCACCTGGATTTCGTCGACGAGCGCCACGGTGTGCGCTACGGCCACGGCAACCCGCTGCGCCGCGCTTCGGAAATGAACCACATCGTCGGCATGACCCAGATGGGTATTCGCAACGTGTCGTCGTCCAACCGCGACGACTACGAAGCGGCCCATGAAGCCGGCTCGAAAATCCTCTCGGTACGTGACGTGCGCCGCCTCGGCGTCGAGGGTGTGCTGGCGCTGATCCCGCAGAACATCAACTACTACATCACCATCGACATCGACGGTTTCGACCCGTCCATCGCCCCCGGCACCGGCACCCCGAGCCACGGCGGCTTCCTCTACTACGAAGTGCTGGAAATCATCCAGGCCCTGGCCAAGCGCAGCAAGGGCAACATCGTCGGCATGGACCTGGTGGAAGTGGCGCCGGTGTACGACCCGACCGGCATGACCTCGATCCTCGCCGCGCAACTGCTGCTCAACAGCATCGGTTTCATCTTCCACGAGCGCGGCAAGGTGCGTGCAGCCGCCGAGAGCGAAACCACTCCAGCCTGATATCGAAACCAAAAAGCTCAGAAACCAGAGCCCCGGCAGGACCTGACTGCCGGGCAGAGAGAATAAAAATGGACACGATCGTCAAGAGTTACCTGCAAAAATTCGGCGTCAGCGAAGCCACCCAGACCTTCCTCAGCAAGGTCCAGAAGATGTTCATCGGTGGCGCCTGGGTTGAATCCGGCAACGGCGAAACCTCCGATGTGATCGAACCCTCGACCGAAGGCTTGATCACCCGCATTCCCATGGGCACTACCGATGACCTGGACCGCGCCGTGCAAGCCGCCCGCGCCCAGTTCGACGGCGGCGCCTGGCGTCAGGCCAAACCGGCCGAGCGCGAGCGCATGATGCAGCGCCTGGCCGACCTGATCGAACAGAACGCTGCCGAACTGGCGGAAATCGAATCGATCGACATGGGCAAATCCGTGGCCTTCGCCAAGGACGTGGACATCCAGGGCACCGTCGATACCCTGCGTTACTTCGCCGGCTGGGCCACCAAGCTGCACGGCCGTACCGTCGAACCTTCGTTGCCGGGCAATTACCTGGCTTACACCCGCAAGGAGGCGGTCGGCGTGGTCGGCGCCATCGTGCCGTGGAACTTCCCGTTGCAGACCATGGCCTGGAAGCTCGGCGCGGCGCTGGCGACCGGTTGCACAGTGGTGGTCAAGCCCGCCGAACTGACTTCGTTGTCGGCCCTGCGTTTCGCTGAACTGGTGCAGGAAGCGGGCATCCCCGACGGCGTGATCAACATCGTCACCGGGCGCGGCAGTGTGGTCGGTGCGGCCATGGCCACCCACCCCGGCATCGACAAACTGACCTTCACCGGCTCGACCCCGGTCGGCCAGACTGTCGGCCGTGCAGCGCTGGATGACATGAAGCGCCTGACCCTCGAACTCGGTGGCAAATCACCGGTCATCGTCTGCGCCGACGCCGACATCCCGGCCGCCGCCCAAGCGGTCGCCAACGGCGTGTTTTTCAACTCCGGGCAGGTATGCGACGCCGGTACACGGGCCTATATTCATAGCAGCGTCTACGACCAATTCCTGGGTGAGCTGATCGCCTATACACGCACCCTGAAAATGGCCCCGGGCCTGGACCCGGACTGCTTCATCGGCCCACTGGTTTCGGCCCTGCAAAAGCAGCGCGTGACAGAGTACATCGAGACCGGCAAGGCCGAAGGCGCGAAACTGGTCTACGGCGGACAAGCGGTCGATGGCCCTGGCTTCTTCGTCGAGCCGACCATCTTCGCCCATTGCCGCAACGACATGCGCATTGTCCAGGAAGAGATCTTCGGGCCGGTGCTGGTCACCGCACCCTTCGACGATGAAGAAGAGGCCCTGGCCCTGGCCAACGACTCGCCTTACGGCTTGGCGGCGGCACTGTATTCCAACGACCTGGGCAAGGTGCACAGCCTGATCCCGCGCCTCAAGGCCGGTTCGGTCTACGTCAACGCCCACGGCACCCTCGATCCGTCGATGCCGTTCGGTGGCTACAAGCAGTCCGGGTTCGGCAAGGACCTGGGCGCCGAGCAGCTCGATTACCTGCTCGAAACCAAGGCAGTCTGGATCACGCTGCCAGGCTGACGCTGATCAGTTAAGACAAGGAACAATGCAATCCCTGTGGGAGCGAGCTTGCTCGCGATAGCGGACTGTCAGCCAACATCAATGTTGCATGTCACGCCCCCATCGCGAGCAAGCTCGCTCCCACAGGTTTTGCGCCAAAGTTGAAAGCAATTGCACCTTTGAAATTCGGGAACGGCAAGGACGCGCCCCGGGAGTCGTTCCCCCCGAAAGAACGCGGTTATCTCGTCATGATCTTCCAACAATAAGAGACCATCATGAACACTAACGCCAAGTCAGCCCCGAGCGTGTCCGGCCTCGATGACAAACCCGTCGTCGAAAGCCATTCGATCGACTTCATCCCCGAGAACGAACGCACCGACAAACTGTCGAGCCAGGGCCCGTTCTGGTTCCTCGGCAACTTCACCTTCTTCACCATGACCATCGGCTTCGTCGGCCCAAGCGTCGGCCTGACCGCGCTCTGGACCACCCTGGCCGGCACGCTGGGCATCATGTTCGGCACGCTGTTCATGGCGTTTCACGGTTCGCAAGGCCCGCACCTGGGCCTGCCGCAGATGATCCAGTCCCGCGCGCAGTTCGGTTATCGCGGGGTGATCCTGGTGCTGCTGGCGACGCTGTTCGTGTTCGCCGGCTTCAACATCGTCAATCTGGTGTTGATGATGCAGGGGTTGCACACGCTGTTCGGTTTCAGCCCAGCGGTGATCGCGGTGGCGGTGACCATCCCGGCGGCGGTGCTGGCAATCCTCGGTCATGACTGGATGCACCGCAGCTTCAAATGGGCGTTGTTCCTGTCGTTGCCGCTGTATGGCCTGGTGACCATGGCGGTGCTGATGGGCTGGGTGCCGGATGCGGTGCTGCCGGCACTCGCGGAAGGCGAAGTGGCCCGTGAGCCGCTGGGTTTCAACTGGACCGGTTTCATTGCGCAGTTTGCGGCGGCCGCCAGCTACAACATCGCCTACGCGCCTTATGTGTCGGACTACTCGCGCTACCTGCCGAAAAATACCTCCAGCGGCAAGCTGATCGCCGTGGTGTTCCTCGGGGCTTCGCTGTCCGGTGCATGGATGATTTCCGTGGGTGGCTGGCTGGCCGATCACCTGCATACCACTGACGTGCTGGTGGCCCTGGGGCAAGTCGGCAACACCGTGTCGCCACTGATGGGCACGGCGGTGGTGGTCGTCACCATCCTGGCGTTCCTGCCGGTGATCGCGATGAACATCTACAGCGCCAAGCTGACCACGCTGACCTGCGTCGACTCGATCAAGCACATCGAGCCCACCCGCAAGGCACGCATCCTGGCCATCGGCTTCGTGATCCTGCTGCAACTGGGCGTGGCCCTGAGCATCCAGAGTTCGGGCAAAGGCCTGTCGGTGCTGGGGATCTACCTGGTGGTGATGCTGTACTTCCTGGTGCCCTGGACCTCGGTCAACCTCACCGATTACTTCTTCGTGCGCAAGGGTCGCTACGCCATCCCGCACTTCTTCATGCCCCACGGCAACATCTATGGCAGCTGGGGACTGCGCGGCATCGCCGCCTATGCCATCGGTTTTATCTCGATGATCCCGTTCTTCTACATCTTCGACGGCGTTGAACAGCGCGAGGTGTATGTCGGCCCGCTCGCCAAGGCACTGGGCAGTATCGACATCGCCTGGCTGGTCGGGCTGATCGTCTCGGGCCTTGCCTACTACTGGCTGAGCCGCTCGATAGACCTCAAGCGCGAAGAAGCGGTGATCCAGCAGATCGAGAAAACCTCCCCGCAATACACCACCGGCGACACGCTGACCCACAAACAGCAGCCACTGCCGGTATTCACTGAATCGACGGTCGGGAGATAAGCATGACCACGCAAAAATACGACTACATCATCATTGGCGCAGGCTCGGCAGGTTGTGTGTTGGCCAACCGCCTGAGCGAAGACCCGGCCACCTCGGTGCTGGTCCTGGAATTCGGCGGCAGCGACAAGAGCGTAGTGATCCAGATGCCCAGTGCCTTCTCGATCCCGATGAACACCAAGAAGTACAACTGGCGCTACGAGACCGAGCCGGAGACTTTCCTCAACGGCCGGCGCATTCACTGCCCACGGGGCAAGGTGTTGGGCGGATCGTCTTCGATCAACGGCCTGGTGTACATCCGTGGCCATGCGCTGGATTTCGACGAGTGGGAATCCCTGGGTGCCGAAGGCTGGGGCTATCGCAACTGCCTGCCGTACTTCAAGCGCGCCGAAAGCTACGAGTCGGGCGGTGACAGCTATCGCGGGCAGACCGGACCGCTGCACACCACCAACGGCAACCACATGAAAAACCCGCTGTACGGCGCCTGGGTCGAGGCCGGCGCGGAGGCGGGCTACATCAAGACCGAAGACTGCAACGGCTACATGCAAGAGGGTTTCGGCGCCATGCACATGACCGTGAAAAACGGTGTGCGCTGCTCCACGGCCAATGCCTACCTGCGTCCGGCCATGGGCCGTCCGAACCTGACGGTGATCACCCATGCGATGACCCGCCAGGTCATCCTCGAAGGCAAGCGTGCGGTGGGGGTCATGTATGACCACGGCGGCCAGACCCACCAGGTGCTTTGCAACCGCGAAGTGCTGATCTCGTCCGGCCCGATCGGCTCGCCGCACCTGCTGCAACGCTCCGGCATCGGCCCGGCGGACGTCCTGCGCAAGGCCGGGATCGGCGTGCGCCATGACCTGCCGGGGGTAGGGGAGAACCTGCAGGATCACGCCGAGGTGTACATCCAGTTCGGTTGCAAGGAACCGGTGACCCTCAACAGCAAGATGGACCCGCTGAGCAAGCTGATGATCGGTCTGCGCTGGCTGCTGTTCAAGGACGGCCTGGGCGCCACCAACCACTTCGAGGCCGGTGGCTTCATTCGCTCCGAGAAAGGCCTGCGCTGGCCGGACATCCAGTTCCACTTTCTGCCGGCAGCGATGCGCTACGACGGCAACAAGCCGATCAAGGGCCATGGTTTCATGGTGCTCACCGGTCCCAACAAACCGAAAAGCCGTGGTTACGTGCGCGTGCGCTCAGCCGACCCGTACGAGCATCCGGAGATTCGCTTCAACTATCTGGAGCGGGAAGAGGACCGCGAAGGCTTCCGCCGCTGCATTCGCCTGACCCGCGAGATCATCGGCCAGAAAGCCATGGACCGCTTCCGCGACGGCGAAATCGCCCCCGGCGCGCAGGTGACCAGCGATGAAGACCTCGATGCCTTCGTGCGCGACAACCTGGAAAGTACCTACCATCCCTGCGGTTCGTGCCGCATGGGCGAGGACGACATGGCGGTGGTTGATTCCGAATTGCGCGTGCGCGGCATCGCCGGTCTGCGGGTGATCGATTCGTCGGTGTTCCCGACCGAGCCGAACGGCAACCTCAATGCGCCGACCATCATGCTGGCCGAGCGGGCGTCCGACCTGGTGCGTGGCGTGCAGATGCTGCCGGCGTCGGATGTGCCGGTGGGGTTGGTGGAAGGTTGGGAAAGCAGCCAGCGTACGTCGTTGCCGGGGCGTAATGTGCGGGTCTGACGGCAACCCGCAATCAATGTGCAAACCTAATGTGGGAGCGGGCTTGCTCGCGGAGGCGGCAGCACATTAAACATGGATGTGACTGATCCACCGCTTTCGCGAGCAAGCCCGCTCCCACAGGGATCTCGGTGCTTTCAGGAAAATAGTGCGTCGTTGTTTCCTGGCCATTGCTAGTCTGTAAATCCTTGAGACCGCAATGGAGCACCCTCATGGCTATTCAGGCCCTGCGCGCCGACGCATCGCATATCGACCAGATCGCCCCTCTGTTTGACGCCTACCGGATGTTCTACGAGCAGCCGTCGAACCTGGCGCAGTCGCGCGCCTTCATTGCCGAGCGCATCGCCCGGGATGAATCGGTGATTTTTCTTGCCCGGGACACCGACGGTGAAAACCTCGGCTTCGTCCAGCTGTTCCCGACTTTTTCCTCGATCGATGCCCATCGCACCTGGCTGCTCGGTGATCTGTTCACCACGCCCGCGGCCCGGGGCAAAGGCGTCGGCACCTTGCTGATGAGCACCGCCCGGGATTTTGCCAGGCTGGCCGGTGGCAAAGGCATGACCCTGGAAACCGCCACCGACAATTTCACCGCCCAGCGCCTGTATGAATCCCTGGGCTGGGTGCGCGACCCCGGTTACTACACCTACTGCCTGGATCTGAAAAAAGACTGAGTCAACAAGCCTTTCAGGCAAACACCGGCCGCATGAATGAACGCTCGTAGCTGAGGATGAACTTCCTGTCTTCAGCGTATTTGAACGCCGCGATGCACGCCGGATCGTTCATCGATTGCTGCCGGTAATGTTCGTAGGCCGCCAGGCTGGAAAAGGTGAACAGCGCCAGGGCGATGTTGTTGGCGCCCTCCGAAGGCAAAAAGTAGCCGTGGTGCTGGCCGCCGAACTTCTCCACCAGGGGGATCCACAACTTGCCGTAGTGCTCGAAGGCGTCGAGCTGGTAGGGGTCGAGCACGTATTTCAGGTAGCAGGTCACCATTGTTTCACTCCTTGATCAGGTTTTGAGGGCAGTCGCCACTGTAATCAACAGTGGGCGCCCGGCACAGCCGCTTGTTCGACATTGACCGGTAAGTTTGCGCCAGAGGCCTGTGCTGGCGCCGCCGCACTATTGGTTCAGTCAATAGTCACCATCAAGCATCGCAAGTTCTGTTTTTTGCGCAAAGGCGGAAAATTGCCGGCATTGAACACGCTGCTCAAGGAACCTGCGCGATGAAAATCTTGACCCGACTGGCTGTGATTGCCCTGTTGCTGGGCAGCGTTGCGTCTACCGCATCGGCCTTTGCCGAGGACGCACGCGCCTGCCACCTGCCGCCCATCACCGGTAGCCAGGGCGGCTTGCAATACGGTCAGACGGTCGGGGTGCTCTACAGCGAACATACCGTGGAAAACCTGCAATACCTTGAGCAATACCACTCGGTGGCCTTGAACGGCGCGAAGAACGCACTGGATGCGCGAATTCGCCAGGCCTTCGTCGACAGCTCCGATCCGCAGCTGGCCATCGACTGGCTGCTGAGTTCGTTGCACAAGACCTTTCTGTCGGTGACGGTCTACGACAGCCTCGATGCCCTGGTGCAGGCCCATCCCGATGTCGTGGTGATGCTCGATACCCACAACCAGTTGCTGACCCAGCGTAACGACCGGGTCGAGGCGCGTTTTGCCGCACGGTTCTACGACGCCAGCCTGCAATACATCGGCAAGGCCGAAGGCGCGGTGGAAAAACAGATGCCGTCGGTGTGGGTGCATGACAAGACCGCGCCCGAGATTGCCGCGCAAATCGAACAGCAACGCGACCTGCAACTGACCGCGTTGAAACAGTTCGATGCGTCGTTGAGCGCGCTGGTCTCCGCCGGATTGACCGCAGCAACCCATTAACCAGCCAATTCACCATAGATTGCATTTCAGGACCTGACTCATGCGCACTTTTTTTGCCCCGACCCTGGCCTTCGCCTCGCTGTTGCTGGCCGGTTGCGCCACGCCGAACAATCCGACGCTGACCTTGCAGACCAGCAAGTCGCCCGAGGAATACACCCACTGCGTGGTGCCGAAGTTGCAGCACGATGCACTGGCGCCCACGGTGTCGCAGACCCAGCGCAGCTACCGGATCGTCGTATCGAGCAAAGTGGCGGCGGACAACGTGCTTGAAACCTACAAGGCCTCGAACGGCGGCAAGGTGTTCCTGTACGAGCGCAAGCTGCTGGCGTCGACCTTCGTGCCGTCCAGTTTCGAGCGTGCGGCGCAGGAATGCCTGTAAGCGCCATTTCAGGCAAAAAAAAGCCGCCGGGAGAGGCAGCAGAAAGTTAAAGCACGCATTGGATGAGCTGAGTATGGCGCCCACTTCATGACGATTCGATGACAAATGAACAATTGTGGCGAGGGAGCCTGTCGGATCGGCACATCGTCCCTGCCGTTTTCCTGGCCTCCAGCGCCGGGTTATGGTTCGATACCGTGAAAACCCGCCCCGCGCCCGGTCCCGCGCCGGCATCCTCTGCACCGGCGAGACCTACAAGCAAGTGGTCAAGCTGACCTTCGCCAAGGGCGCATCGCTGGACGATCCGTCGAAGCTGTTCAATGCAAGCCTTGAAGGCAATACCCGCCGTGCCATCGATGTTCGCGAGGGCGAGCAGATCGATGAAAAGGCGCTGACGGCGTTGATTCAGGCGGCGATTGAACTCAACACCTCGCACAGCAAAAAATAAGTCAGTACACAGATCCCCTGTAGGAGCGAGCCTGCTCGCGATGGTCGTCAACGATAACGCGGCGAGCCTGACACCCCACGGCGCCTTCGAATTCATCGCGAGCAAGCCCGCTCCCACAGGGGCCGTGCCCACCTGACCATTTTGGATATCCTCAGCTGCCATGTTCCAATAGCGAGCATTCGCAGACTGGAACCGCAACATGAAGAAAATCGCCGCCCTGACTTTCGCCCTGGCGCTCACCGCCGGCCTGTTCAGCACACCCACCCTGGCTGAGGGCGATGTCCAGGCCGGGGAGAAGGTCTTCAAGCGCCTCTGCAGCGGCTGCCATCAGATCGGCGAATCGGCTCGCGCCTTCTTCGGCCCGCAGCTCAATGGCGTGATCGGTCGCCACTCCGCCGTCACCACGGACTATGTGTATTCCGACGCGATGAAGTCCGCCAACCTGGTCTGGGATCGCGAAACCCTGATCGCCTACCTCGAAGCGCCGAAGAAAGTGGTGCCCGGCACGCGCATGATTTTCTGGGGGCTGAGCGATCCGGAAAAAATCGAAGACCTGTTGGCCTATCTGCAAACGTTTCCGGCGCAGTAATCACTCGCCCAGGTTCTCCACCAGCCATTGCGTGAAGCTGCGTGCCATCGCCGTGTTCTCGCTGTCACGGTGGGTCAGCAGCGCCCAGTTCGGGCCGCGGATGGTTTGTTCCACCATCGGCTGCAACAGCCCGGTGGCCCGCGCCTGCCGGCTCAGCAACTGGCTCACCAGCGCAATGCCGAGCCCGGTGCAGGCGGCGTCCAGCAGCAGCCCCGGATCGGAAAAGTTCAGCCCCTGATCCATCTGCCCCACATCGATGCCCGATTCCACCGCCCAGTGGCTCCAGTCCATTTCCCGCTCGCCATGCAGGGTGGTGCGCTGTTCCGCCGGCACCGCCAACAGGCTCGGGTGACAGGCCGGATATAGGCGGTCGGCGTGCAGCACCTTGAAACTGCATTCGGCCTGGGAACTGATGTCATCGCGCACCGCCAGGTCGATGGTCTGGCTGGCCATGTCCGGCACCTCATCGGTGCTGAAGATCCACAGATCGACCTGCGGATGCTGGCGACGGAAATCCCCCAGACGTGGCAACAACCAGTGCCGGGCAAACGCCGGGGTGGTGTTGAGCACCAGTTGATTGGGTTTCTGGTATTGCCCCAACCGGCGAATGCCCACCGCCAGTTGCTGCAACAACGCCTGGGTGGTGCTCAGCAGATCGTGACCGGCATCGGTCAGGCTGACGCTGCGCCCACTGCGATAGAACAGCGGTTGCTCCAGGTACGCCTCCAGGCTGCGGATCTGCTGGCTGATCGCGGACTGGGTGAGGTGCAACTCTTCGGCGGCCTTGTGAAAACTGCCCAGCCGGGCGGCGGCTTCGAAGCCGCGCAGGGTGCTCAGGGGCGGCCAGTGTTTGAGCATATCGATAAGCTCCTCTAATCAGATGTCTGCAAAATCCATCGTTTGTTAGCCCGTTTTTCCAGCCGTAGCATGCATACCAAGACCGCCAAGGGCGTTTTCATTGAACACAATGACTTAACTCAGAGGTACTTGTCATGCAGCAGAACGGTATTCAAAACAGCGGTTGGACGATGCCGGCCGAATGGATCACCCACGCCGCCACCTGGATGGTCTGGCCGCACAACAAGACCCTGTGGGAGTCAGGCTGGCGGGTGACGCTGCCCCAGGTTCAAGAGGACTTCGCCCGGGTGGCCAACGCCATCGCCCGATTCGAACCGGTGAAACTGGTGGTCGATCCTTCAGCGGTCGCCAGCGCCAAAGCCTTGTGCGGGCCGAACATCGAGTTGATCGAACTGGCGGTCAACGACAGCTGGTGCCGCGACTCCGGCCCGAACTTCGTCTGCCACCCGCAGCAAGGCCTGGCCGGTGTGAGCTGGCGCTTCAATTCCTGGGGCGGCAAATCGGCCCACGATCTGGACGAAAGCCTGGCCCGCCGCGCGCTCAACCATCTGGGCCTGGAGTGTTTCGGCACGGCGCTGAGCAACGAGGGTGGCGCCATTCATGTGGACGGCGAGGGCACGCTGATCACCACCGAGTCGGTATTGCTCAACCCCAACCGCAACCCGGGCGTGACCAAGGCCGAGATCGAAGAGATCTTCACCCGCCTGCTGGGCGTGAAGAAAACCATCTGGCTGCCGGGCGATCCGGACTACGTGACCGGTGACATGACCGACGGCCACGTCGATGGCGTGTGCGCCTTCGCCCGCCCTGGCGTGTTGCTGGTGGACGCCACCCACGACCAACAATCGGTGTACGCCGAAGTCGCCCGGGAGAACCGTCGCGCCCTTGAACTGGCCACCGATGCCCAAGGCCGAAAATTCGAGCTGATCGAACTCCATGAAGCCACCGACGCGGTGGACACCGAGGCCGAAGTGTTCTGCGCCTCTTACACCAATTTCTACATCGCCAACGGCGCGATCATCATGCCGGCCTACGGCATCGATGCCGACAAGGTCGCTGCCGAAGTGCTGGCGCAGGCGTTCCCCGGTCGTGAAGTGGTGCCGGTGCGGATCAACCATCTGGCCCATGGTGGCGGCGGTGTGCATTGCATCACCCAGCAACAGCCGGCCTGGCCGGTGCGGGGTTGATGCCATGACACTGTTGACCATCGCCACCACGCAAATGCCCTGCACCTGGGACCTGAAACACAACCTCGACCAGGCTGAGCAACTGGTCCGCGAGGCCGCGGCCAAGGGCGCGCAGGTCATCCTGCTGCAGGAGCTGTTCGCCACGCCGTACTTCTGCATCGAGCAACACCACAAGCACCTGGCCCTGGCCGAGGAATATCGCGACAGCCACGTGCTCAAGCGCTTTGCCGCATTGGCCAAAGAGTTGGGCGTGGTGCTGCCGCTGAGCTGGTACGAGAAGGCCGGCAATGCCTACTTCAATTCGTTGAGCGTGGCCGACGCCGACGGGCGCCTGTTGGGCGTGTACCGCAAGACCCATATTCCCAACGCCATCGGCTATCAGGAGAAGGAATACTTCAGCCCCGGCGACAGCGGGTTCCGGGTCTGGGACACCGCGTTCGGGCGCATTGGCCTGGGTATCTGCTGGGACCAGTGGTTCCCCGAGACCGCCCGCTGCCTGGCCTTGATGGGCGCCGAAGTGCTGTTGTTCCCCACGGCCATCGGCTCGGAACCTGGCTGCGCCACGCTCGATTCCCGCGATCACTGGCAGATGACCATGCGCGGCCACGCCGCCGCCAACCTGCTGCCGGTGGTGGCCGCCAACCGTGTCGGCCGGGAAGCGGCGACCACCGACCCGACCCTGCAAATGAGCTTCTACGGCTCGTCGTTCATCTGCAATCACAAGGGCAAGTTGCTCGCCGAAGCCGACCGCGACAGCACCGGCGTGCTGGTCCACACCCTGGACCTGGCGGCCATGCGCGAAGACCGCCTGACCTGGGGCATCTACCGCGACCGCCGTCCGGACATGTACGGCGCCTTGCTGACCCAGGACGGTCGTCAGATCCACTCACGCTGGGCAACCCAAGGGGTGTGACATGAATACGATCAACAAGCTGTGCCTGGCCATGGGGCTGGCGCTGAGCTGTGCGATGCCTGCGCTGCATGCCGAGGAGAAAACCCTGCGGCTGTACAACTGGGCCGACTATTTTGCCGAGGACACCCTGAGCAGGTTCACCGCCGAAACCGGGATCAAGGTGATCTACGACGTCATGGACGGCAGTGAAACCCTGGAAGCCAAGATGCTCGCCGGCGGCAGCGGTTACGACCTGATCTTCCCCGGTGACACCGTGGCCGAACGCCTGGTGCGCGCCGGCAGCCTGCAACCCCTGGATCAGTCCAGAATCACCGCCCTGAACGACGTCGAGCCCGGGTTGCAGAAGCTGCGCTCGCACTATGAGCATTCGACCAAAGCCACGGTTCCCTACACCTGGGGCACCATCGGCCTGACCTACAACGCCGACCAGATCGCCCAGCGTGCGCCGGACGCACCGGTCAACAGCCTGGACATGCTGTTCAAGCCGGAGCTGGCGGCGAAGTTTGCCGATTGCGGCATCTCGATGATCGACTCGCCGGACGAAGTGCTGGCGGTGGTGCTCAACTACCTCGGCCGCGACCCGCGCAGCGGCAAACCGGCGGACCTGGCGGCGGCCAGTGAGTTGTTGATGAAGATGCGGCCGTACGTGCGCAAATTCCAGTCGCAACCGGTGACCGATCTGGTCAACGGCAACCTGTGCATGTCCCTCGGCTACAGCGGCGACATGACCCAGGCGCAGCGCACGGCCGACAGCGCCGGCAAGAAAACCACCTTCCACTACCGCATTCCCCGCGAAGGCACCACGGTGTGGATGGACACCATGGCCATTCCCGTCGACGCCCGGCACCCGGAATATGCCTACGCGTTCATCAACTTCGTGATGCGCCCGCAAAACATGGCGGCCATCAGCAACTTCACCGGCTACCCGACCTCCAACGCCAAGGCAAGGCCGGACGTCGATGCCGCGATGCGCAACAACCCGGACATCTACCTCGATGAAGCCACCTACGCGCGGTTGATTCCCGGCAAGGACATTCCCCAGGCCGACATGCGGGCACGCATGCGCACCTGGACCAAGTTCAAGACTGCTACGGTCAATTGATCACCGGCCGGCCCGCGGGCCGGCCAAACCCCGGATTTCAGGAAAACACATGCCGACACGTCGAATATTCATCAAGCAGGTATCGGTCATCGCCGGACTGGGCGCGGTGGCGTCCATGGGATTGGGCTTTGCCGCTCTGCCGGTACGAGCGGCCGGCAAAGGCAACGGGTACATGCCCGATGAAGGTGAAAAACACCAGCGGGCCTTCATCGCCTTCGGGGCACAGGCCGCGATCTGGGAGGACTTCACGCCCCACGTGCAAGACGCCCTTGGCCGGATCGCCCGCAGCATCGCCGAGTACGAGCCGGTCACGGTGTTCTGTCGCCAGAGCGAACGGCGCCTGGCCGAAGCCAAATGCGGCAGCCACAACACCACTTTCGTGATCACCGAACTGGACGATATCTGGATGCGCGACATCGGCGCCAACTTTGTCGTCGATGACAACGGCAACCTCGGCGCCGTGGACTTCAACTTCAACGGCTGGGGCAACAAACAGCAGCATGAGGACGATGCGCAATTGGCCGCCCTGGTCGCGGAAAACGCCAGGGCCGAGTACCAGCGCAGCGAACTGGTGGGCGAGGGCGGTGGCATCGAAGTGGACGGCCACGGCACCGGGATCATGACCGAAAGCAGCTGGATCAACCGCAATCGCAACCCCGACTGGAGCAAGGCCGAGGTCGAAGCGGAACTGAAGGAACGCCTGGGCCTGCGCAAAATCATCTGGCTGCCGGGCATCAAGGGCAAGGACATCACCGACGCCCATGTCGACTTCTATGCGCGCTTCGTCAAACCCGGGGTGGTGATCGCCAACCTCGACAACGACCCCGAGTCCTACGACTACAAGGTCACTCGCGCCCATCTGCAGATCCTGGAAAACGCCACGGATGCCGATGGCCGCAAATTGCAGGTGCATACCGTTTCGCCACCGCTCAACCCGCGCAACAGCCAGTTCAGCAAGGACAACCAGGACTTCGCCGCCGGCTACATCAACTACTTCGTGATCAACGGCGCGATCATTGCGCCGCAGTTCGGCGACGAAGAAGCCGATGACAAAGCCTTCGACCTGCTGTCCGAACTCTACCCGGACCGCAAGGTGGTGCAACTCGACATCGACGCGATCTCCGCAGGCGGTGGCGGCATTCACTGCGTGACCAGTCACCAGCCGATGGTGTGAAGACTCCAGGCTGTACACAAAACCTGTGGGAGCGAGCTTGCTCGCGATGAGGGAGTGTCAGTCAACATCTTATTCACTGACCCACCGCAATCGCGAGCAAGCTCGCTCCCACAGGAGTTTTGGGGGATCGGGAAATCAGGCCCTGCTGGCCTTCAGATAAGCACCCAGGCGCCGCCCCATTTCCTCACCCAACGCCTGCAAGCCACTCAGCGGCCGCACCATCACCTCAAACTCGACAATCCTGCCCTGTTCGTTGAAGCGGATCATGTCGATGCCCTTGAGCTCTTTCTCGCCGACCCTGGCGCTGAATTCGAGAATCACGTTCAAGCCATCCGCCGTCGCCAACTCGCGGTGATAGGCAAAATCCTCGAACACAGTCATGACCGTGTTGAGGATCATCGACACCACCGGCGCCCCCGGATACGGCGTGTGCGCCATCGGCGAACGGAACACCGCCTGCGGATCGAGCAATTCGGGCAAGCCACTCAAATCGCGGTTGCCGATCATCGCGTGCCACTGCTTCAGGGACGCGGCGACATTGGGGTTCAGGTTCAGCTCAGACATCTTCAACTCCTGTTTTTATTGTTGTGGTGCGAAAGCGTTGATCGATAACCCTGGCGGCATCGTCGGCCCATTGACGATAAAGCATCGGCCCCGGATGAAAACCGTCGCTGGCCATCAAGCCCGGTTCGGGCGCCAGCGGGGTGGTCAGCATCGTGCATTGATCCACGCCGGCGGCCAGATCCGCAAGCCGTGCATTGAAACGACGCGCCCTGAACCCCAGAAACCAGCGCAGCGGCTGGGGCAGGGCGGGGAACAGGTGCATCGGCGGAAGCGGCGACACCACAACCTGCTTCACCGCAAACTTGTCGCACAACAGCGCCATCAATCGCTGTTGCCGAGCGAGCCACTGATCCAGGGTAAGTGAGTTGGTGACATCGTTGACGCCAATCGACAACAGCGCCACATCGAACGGCTCGGGGGCGTGCTGTTCGAGCAGCTCCAGCAACCCTTGCGAATCCAGGCCGGTGCGCGCCCAGAGTTTCCACGACACCCGGTAATCCTCGGCCAGGCGCTCCACCAACCGACCACTGAGGGCTTCACCTTGAGTCGTCGCACCCACCCCCGCCGCAGCGCTGTCGCCGACAATCAACAAGCGCAGAACGTCGCCGCTGCCGGCCTCGCCCTGGCGTTCACCTTCGGCCTCCGGCAGCCTCGGCGTCACCCGTCGCGTGTACAGGCCCTGCATCAGCAGCAATGGGCCGAGCAAAATTTTGGCGAGGGTTTCAACCCGGCTCATATGACGTTATCGCCCCGCAATACACAGCTCCCCGGTCGCACGAATCATTGCCTGCCCATGCAGGTAATCCTTGATCAGCGCCGAGCGTTCGGTGGCCAGCCATTGCGGGCAGTTCGGGTCGTTGCGGTAGGGCAGGAACGCGGCGTACTGATTGAGCAGCAGGTTCTGCAGCTTGTCGAGTCTGGGTCGGATGTCGTTGTTGAGGTCCGGCCGTGGCGTGTCCGGTGCCTTGTGCGCCGCTTGCCATTGCGCGAGCCGGCCGTATTGCACCAGTTTGCTGGCTTCGATCTGGGCAGCGATCAAGTCGGCGATATCGTCGGGGTCGAGCTTGCGCTGGTCCGCCTGCTTGCGCGCGTTGGCGATGACTTGCGCTTCCCGGGCATTGTCCTGGACCGGTTTGCCGCTGTCCCACTTGGTCAGCGCCACCAGCTCACTGATGTTCAAGCGCTCGTTCATGGTCGCCAGCAAGGGTTGCAGGGCATCGGGTGCCGGGGGCGTCGTGCCGGCCTGGGCACCGCCAGCGAACAAACCGAGCAGGGTGCAGGCCAGCCAGTGCGAAAGACGTGGGGAACGGGGCATGGACAGAATCTCCTTTGACGCAGAAATCACTCCGGCTTGTGTATCACAAGTGCGGCCAGGGAACGACAGGTTGCGAATGATTCAGGCCAGCAGCCGCTCAATCTGCGCCAGTTCCCAGGTGCTGAGCAAACTCACCGGGTCGGTGCCGAAGCGCTGTCCGTTGTCGAACACATACTCGCGGCCATCGGGGCATTGGCCGTGCAGGCAGTGGCGCAAGTGGCCGGCGTCGACATCGAGCAACAGGCGCCAGCCGTCGATGTCGACCTGTACAAGGTTCGACGTGCAATATTCATCGATACGCTTGAATGTACGAATGCCCTGGGCGGCATCGCGCAACGGCTGGTAAACCTCGCGGGCGGTGAGGGCGGGCACAGGTGTCTCCGGGGTGAAATCGGGGGAGGCACAGGATAAATCATCAGCGTGTATAAAAGCCCGGCTCATGAGGCCGGGCTTCACGCCGCGAGCCACCAGCGGCCCTGCAACAAAGAAACAACCCGGAGTTTCGGTCTAAACCACCTGCACATTCTGAGCAGTACTCGCCACGCCATGACAACCGCAGGCCAGGAGATGGCCTTGCAATACCACCGGAATGCCGTTCATACGCCGGCGGGGATGCCCTTCGACGAAGGCAAACTCGCCCAGATGCAGCGGGCAGGAAGCCTTGTCGCCCAACACCGCCGGGGTTTTTCCATTGAGGGTATGTGTGCCTTCGAGCTGGCAGGAAACCACGGTGCCACCGCTGCTGGTGGCGTCGCCCAGGCAAATGGGATGGCTCATGGTTTGTTTCCCGGCATACGAAATCTGAACGGATCGGCGCCGTGGGTTTGCTGGTTCTTCGCTTTGCGGGCTTCGTCCGGTGGGCGGACCATTTGCACGGTGACACTGCCGTCTTCGCCGGTGTACACCACCGCGCTGACACCACCTTCCTGATAGCTGGCAATCGTGGCCAGGTTGATTTCGACCAGGGCGCTACTGACGCCGGTGTTGCCCAGGCGCCGACCGATGTCGTAGCCCTCGTCGACATTGCCCAACTCGAGGCCGGCTCCATCGCTGTTCAGGCTGTGCAACGCGATGGTCAGGGCGATCTCGCCAGGGGTGTTGTCGGTGCTGTCGTAAAACACCCGCGCCGGTTTTTTACCGTTGGGCAGGGTTTCCAGTGCCTGCAGCCAGCCTGCTTGCAGGGCTTTGGCCTGTAGCGCGGGTTTGAGCGGTTTGCCGTTGTCGTCGTGCATCAGGACTTTGATCGGGCGGTGCAGGTAGCCCAGAATCGGGGCTTTATCGAACTCCTTGACTTGATGCTCGGCCCAGCGCACCGGTAGCCATGGGGAGGGCTCGAAATGACCGGGGCCTCGGTTGCTCAGGGTTTGCCAGAGAGTGGGGAGTTGGGATTGCCAGTAGGTGGAGGACATGGTGGTAATAGGGAGAATAAAGCCTGTACTGCCTTTGGCACGTTCAGCATCCTCGTACACCTTTCTGAACAGCGGCGAATGCTTCCAGTAAAACGCCCACAACTTGCCCATGTCGGTGTTCGTGTTCTGGTTGTCCTCGGAATCGTGGGTAGCAAAGGGACGGATATAGCGGTCTACCCGATCCGAACGGGTGAGCAGCAGACCAGTCATACTTTCGTACACCGTTGGCACGGCATGGACATTTTGTAGACCTGGTGTGCCGGCCACGCGAAGACCACTTCGGGTCACATCACCATCCTCGCTCACAATCAATGCTTGCGGTACCTTTGGATTGTCCTCGAAGAACTTGTACAGCCGCTCGATCATGCTTTGGGCATGCGAGGTATTGTCCGCGTCTTGCCAGAGGAACAGCGTCACGCCCAGGGTGGCGGCATTGCGTCCATCTGAAATATTTGCGGCGGCCCCCACGTTTTTCGGCTGCTTGGGCGGTGCGATTGCAAACACCGGAATTGGCCAGTAGGCCACCGAGTCGCTGGCTGAATGCTTGAACGCGACACGGGTGTTGATTCTCGCTGTGATCTCTCGAGAGTTCACGGAAGTGTCGTAATCCTTGGGGTCTCGTGAATAGATCGAAGTGAAATTGCTGTTGGTCTTTTTGATTTCCCGCCAAATTGAGGACTGATGCCAATTGTCGACTGCGAGTCCAACTCCCCGTATTTCCAACGCATAAGTACGCTCCTGGGTAGCAATGTGCTCGGCTCTTTCGGCCATGACTTTTGATTTGTAGGTCGCGAGTTCTGTCTCTTCGTGTGCCCCTGTCTTGCCGATCCAGTGCAAGCTGTAAATCAGCAGCAAGGGCCCCAGAATAGCGGCGATACCCCAGCGCATTACCGGGTTGAGGTCACGAAGTTCCACGTCAGATAACCCGTACGTTCAAAGCATTGCTCGCCACGGCATGACAACCGCAGGCCAGGAGATGGCCCTGCAATACCACCGGAATGCCGTTCATACGCCGGCGCGGATGCCCTTCGACGAAGGCAAACTCGCCCAGATGCAGCGGGCAGGAAGCCTTGTCGCCCAACACCGCCGGGGTTTTTCCATTGAGGGTATGCGTGCCTTCCAGCTGGCAGGAAACCACGGTGCCGCCGCTGCTGGTGGCATCGCCCAGGCAAATGGGATGGCTCATGTTCTGGGTACGCCGCCGTTAGGGGCGCCGAACTTGAACGGGTCGGCACCTCGGTTCTCACGGTTCCTGGCTTTGCGCGCCTCGTCCGGTGGGCGGATCATCTGTACCGTCATGCTGCCGTCCTGGCCGGCGTAGACCACCGCGCTGGCTCCGCCGTCGAGGTAGCTGGCAATGGTCGCCAGGTTGATTTCCACCAGGGCCCCACTGACCCCGGTATTGCCCAGACGCCGACCGATGTCGTAACCCTCATCGACATTGCCCAACTCGATACCGTGGCCGTCCGTATTCAGGCCGTGCAAGGCATTGGTCAGGGCGATTTCAGCGTCCCGGTTGTCGGTGGTGTCATAGAACACGCGGACCGGCTTTTGCCCTTTGGGTAATGTCTCCAGGGCTTGCAGCCAGCCTGCCTGCAGGGCTTTGGCCTGCAAGGCCGGTTTTAGGCGCTGGCCGTGTTCATCCTGCATCGAGACCTTGATTGGTCGGTGCAAGTAACCCAGCACTGGCGCGGCGTCGAACTCTTTGACCTGGTGTTGGGCCCAGCGGATGGGTAGCCATGGGGAGGGTTCGAACTCTCCTGGCCCGCGGTTGCTGATGGTTTGCCAGAGGGTGGGGAGTTGGGATTGCCAGTAGGCGGTGGACATGGTGCCGGGAGCTAAGGGATCTTGAGCGCCTTTGGCACGTTCCGCCTCTTCGTACACATCTAGAAACTCACGGGATTGTTTCCAGTAAAACGCCCACAACTTGCCCAAATCAGTGTCTTTGTTCTGGTTGTCCTCACGTTCGTGGGTGGCATAACGGCGAATGTACCGATCCACCCGATCCGAACGGGTGACCAGCAGCCCCGCCATGCTTTCGTACACCGTGGGGACGACATGGCCGTTCTGCAACCCAGGGGTGCCAGGCACGCGTAAACCGTTTCGCGTGACATCGCCGTCCTCGCTCACGATCAAGGCCTGGGGCACTTCGGGGTTGTCATCAAAGAACTGGAACAAGCGCTCGATCATGCCCTGAGCATGGGTCGTATTCTCCGCGTCCTGCCACAAAAACAGCGTGACACCAAGCGTGGCGGCATTGCGACCGTTGAGGATATTGCTCGCAGCCCCGGTATCTGAAGGTTGCTTGGGCGGTGCGATGGAAAACACCGGGATTGGCCAGTACGCCACCGACTCGCCTGCCGAATGTTTGAAGGCGACTCGGATTTTGATATCTCTGGAGTTCTCTCTGGATTTTAGTGATGCCTTATAGTCCTTAGGATCTTGTGAGTAAATCGAAGCAAAGTTGTTATTTTTCTTCTTGATGAATTGCCAGATCTCCGATTGGTGGTCCTGGTAGATCCCAAGCCCCACCCCTCGTATTTCCAACGCATAAGTCCGCTCTTGGGTGGCCTGCCGCTCGGCGATCTGTGCCTTGACGTCGGCTTTGTAAGCGGCAAGTCCGGCCTTTTCACTGGCCACGGCTTTGCCCCACCAGTGAACGCTGAAAATCAGCAGCAAGGGGCCCAGAATGGCAGCGATTCCCCAGCGCAGTACCGGGTTGAGGTCACGTATTTCCACGTTGTTTTCCTGTGCCTTGATGTGGACCAGCCAGACGAAGCCGAGCCAAAGGATCAGCAGTACGCCGGCGATCCAGAGATAGGGCTTGAGTTTCGGTAAAGTTCGGGGGCGGTTTTGAGGAACGCTCACAAGGCACCTCCGTTTTTAGAGGCGCCGGCAAGCAGAGCGGGTGGCGACAACGGAACCAACACGGAGGATGGAAATACGCCGAACTGGTAATACAGGTAACTGGATTTCACTAGCGCCTGTGTATCAGCGCTGAGTCGCGACCAACCTGGCAAATGCCTGGCGCGCTCGAATTGTTTTTCATCCATCTTCCAATCCGCAATCGCCACCAACACCTCACGCATCTCCGGGTCGTCAAGGCAGTGCGCCTGGCCAATGGCAATGTCCATCGCCGTCACCCAACGCTGGTTTTCCGGGTTGCGCAGGATCGCCGAGTGGTAGGAGTTGGCGCCCCAGGTCCCCTGGTCACGGTCCATGCGCGCCCGAGCTTCTCGCGGGGTCTCCTCGCGCTCGTGACAAGAGCTGGAACTGGAGCGGGCCGCGCCTTTTCGCACGGCGCGCGTGTGGTCTTCCGGGTCTTCGGACAATCCGTTGAAACGCGCCAGCGCTTCCTGCTGCGTGGTGTACGGGGCGTCATACTCGGCGGGCATTTTGATCCACAAAAAGGTCGCGGCGTCTTTGCCCAGCGCGATGCTCTTGGCCACCTCATCCGGTTTGTCCAGGCCGGCGGTGGTCGGGCTGCCGGTTACCGCTTCGCCACCGAACATCTGCGGCGCATGGGGCGGGTGCAAGGCTTCGGCGTTGATCAGGCGTTCCTGCCCCTTGGCTATCGGCGCTTGCGAGGCCACTCCGGTGACAAAGGAAGCGCCCGGGTAGCGGTGTTCGCCAGGCGCGCGGATGAATTCGGGTTGTGGCGGCTTGCCCACCAGCACCGGCTCGCCGTCACGATGACGTTTGGTCCACAGCCGTTGATAGAAGCCCAGAGACTGCAGCGCCATCATCGCCGGCCGGCCATCCGGCGTTGCATCCGGCACCCCGTAGGTGCCGATGCCTTGCACGTCGTCCAGAGCCACGGTGGTGTCGTCCGGGCAAAAATACAGGTACACCTTGCCGCGATTGTCGCGCTCGGGAAAAACGCTGAGGTTGCCGACCTTGTCCTTGCGGGTCCCTTGCGTCGGTGACCATTGCGGGCCACTGCGACCGCCATAGGTTTTGGCTTCCCGGAGCGCGGATAATGGTGGCTGGGCATGAGGCGTTTGCGTGACCGCCGTGACGATACGGATCAGGGTGGCGAGGGTGTCATGGTTCTTGGGGGTGACGTCGCGCAGGACGCTATAAGGCGTGTCCACGAGAATCAGGGTGTCGGCGCAACGCTGCCCCTTGTCCACCAGCAGGGCCTGTGCCAGTAACGCGACCAGGGTGCCTTGGCTATGGCCCATGATGGTGATGGTTTCATCGGGGGATACCCGGCGAATTTCCCTGACCAGCATTGCCAGGCGGTGAGCGGCCAACACAAAGTAATGCCGCAGCGGCGCATTGGCGAAGAGCAGGTAATTGTTCGGCTTGATCAATTCGACCATGCCGGTTTTCCGGTTGGCCTTGAAACCCTCGCCATACATCTCTTCCAGGTTGTTGGTGGCATTGACAAAAAAACCACCGGCCTTGGCAAAGTGGCGATCCAGGCGATTGCCCTGGATATCCTGAAACTGATTGCGCATCCTGAAAGGATCACCCGCGTCATCACGCTTGACTTGTTCCGGCGCGGCGCGATAGCCCCAGTAGAACGGGATCATCAGGCTTCGGACTTTGGGATCGTCCGTGTCACGCTGATACAGAAAGGTATCAGGATCATCGAGCGTGGCTTTCTGATCAGCGCTCCGTTCATCAAGTGGCAGTTCTTTGGCTTCACTGTAATCCGCCCCATACCGCCCCGCCTTCAAATCCGGCCGATCCAGCCGCTCATTCACCCCCTGGCACAACCCGGTTTCCACCGACTCATAGGACGCCCCGGGGTCATTTACGCCATGCAGGAAGATCACCACCCCCGGCAGGTCGGCGGGCACTTCCATGTTGCGCACGGTGTTGCAGTTGGGCATCAGGCGGGTGGTGAGTTGCGCCACGCAGTACATCTCTTCGCTGCTCATTGGCGTCCACCGTTCGGGCCTTTGTCACGCATCGCCGCCGTTTGCGCCTGATGCATCTGCTCGCGCTCCACCCGCTCGGTCAGTCCGCTTGAATCCGTCAGTCCTTGCACCGTGCTGCCATCCTCCAGTTTGATTTGGTAAGCATGCTCGACCGCCAGTCGGGCGCTGCCGTCGTCGTGGCCGGGGTAGTGAAAGGCCAGGCATTGAGCGGCGGAGTCACGACCAAACGTGGGCACCGAAGCACTATCGGTCTTGGGCCCCACCCAGTCATGCTCGCCGGCATGCACAACGGCCTTGCCCTGGGTACCGATCTCGACCCCGCCACCGATCCTGATGTAGCTGCCGTCATCGGCCACCAGGCGGATGGTGGGGGCGGTGATGAGCACTTCGCCTTCGGCTGCCGACAGGTGCAGGTTCTTTTGCGCATTGAGCACCATGTCGTCGTCCTGGGCCTGCACCAGCACCTTGCCGCGATTGGCGATGGCGCTGATGCCCTCGTCCTGGGCGAAGGCGCTGATGCCTTTGCCGGCTTGCAGGCGCATGGCCGCGCCGCTGCTCAGCTGCAAATGATCCTGGGCGGTGGTGTCATGGTTTTCACCGGCGTAATGCACCTGCGAGCGCGGCGTGGCGCTGGCAATGCCGGCTGCAGCCGCCACCGCGACCACCGGATCGCCCGGACTGTTGCTGGTCGGTTCAGGCCATTGACTCAACGACTGACGCAACGCCTCGATGCCCAGGGTGTCGATCTTCGGGCTGCCACGGGCAGCGGCGGTCTGGCCGAGGGCCTGAAACAGTTCGCCGCACTCGGCCAACAGCTTGAGCAGTTCTTCGCGGTCCAGCTGTGAACCCTGCGCATCGTGGCGAGCGTAGGTGGTCAACAACAGCCCTTGGGCCG